>Ga0265296_1000078_pt1 | contig 196166 bp, 200 predicted proteins | sample MunlanPumphouse1_FD_189073 | JGI IMG/M metagenome (GOLD analysis project Ga0265296, IMG submission 189073) | Groundwater microbial communities from a municipal landfill in Southern Ontario, Canada - Pumphouse #1 | ecosystem: Environmental > Aquatic > Deep subsurface > Groundwater | place...
GATATACCGGTTTGCTGACATTAGTTTGCCTCCTTAATCGTTAGTAGCATAACAATGTAAGGAGGCACTGTACCTTAGATCTTTTGGTCGAATTTACGTCTACAGGGATACCATTTCTACAGAGCCCGAATTATATCATTATCTCAAAGAAAATAAAAAAGAACGTTGGGATTCCGAATCTGTAAAAAATAGCGATATTATCTCATTATATATTAACGACATTGTGGAAATTTACTCTAAAGAATTCAAAGATCAATTACAGAGGATTCGTTTTAAAATCTGATATCTTTTCGAGTTTTTTTAATCAATCCCCACTTCCCTCGCCCGAACCTGCACACCCGGAACATCTATCCCATTCTCGCGGAAGATTTTCTGTACCGACTCGATCTCCTTCACCAAACGATCGATAATCTTTTTACTCTGCCGGGGGGAATTGACAGTAATTGCGATATTGGGTTTGGAAAAGGCAAGATACTTGATATTCATATGGCCTTTCCAGAATTGCACGGCTTCCTTGTCGACCGCTCCGTGCCCATCTTTCAGATCATCTTTGATCTCAACGAAAACCGGAGTCGGGCATTTGAAATTCGTGATCTCGCAGGCATCAATCAACCGGAAAACAGCACTGATCAATCGAACCCGTACTGCCCCCCGCCTCACAGGAACATCATTGATGTTATAGGACGAGGAATGGCTTTCGATTATATCTTGCACATCGGCAAGTAAATCGTTGTCCAGACCGGTGAACAGACTGGTAATATTCTCGTTTCTCAATAGGATGCTCGCTGAAATTGTGTTATGCGGACTTCGGTCCTTGACACAGCCGATATCATGAAGCCATGCTGCAGAATAGAGAATAAACCTCTCATTTTTTGATAGTTTTATCTCCCATTTTTCCGTAAAATCATTGATCATTCTGATAATATTGACCGAATGATCGATACCATGTGACGGATAATTCCGGATAGTCCTTGGGGCAAACCGCAGGAAACCTTCAGCAAATTTTGAAACAGTTACTAGAATAGTCTTCTGGGGATGAGTAATTCCCTTGTACTCATACTTGGGAAAAATAGAGGTATCCATATCTCACGGCTTATCGGTTTTTCCAGTATTTTTCGTAGAGTTCTTTGATGAGCGGGGTTGATTCGTTGCTGATCATCAGCAATCGACCTGCCCGCCCGTTTTCCGTCTCGCCATACTCTGCCTTGATAATCCCCCAGTCAAAGAGGGTATCCAGTGCCGCAGAGACCGTATTCTTACTGATCTCTCCGTTTAAGTTTGCCTGGAGTTTACCAAGCCAGACCTTCTCTCCCCGCTCCTGGCATCCGAATATCTCGGTTGCCACTTTTAACTCGTTGGACAAGGGATTTTTTATCATAGTAGCCATTCGGCATTCGCCTCCTGCATCAAACCCGTATTTCAGGAATTCTTCAATCACCGTGGGTCTCAGTAGGAGAGAAGGTGTTGTGCTGCCATTATCCCACTTCATACTGACTGTTCCAGTGGCTTCCATAGGAACACGACCATCAAAGTAGGTCAGACACTAGTGTCATCTTTTCTGGATATATAGTTTATTATTTGGGTATTATATTCAAAATTTGGGTGTATAACGTACATTTTAATTATTTATCAGTCTTCGGAAGATACAAATCAAAAATGCATAAAATATCAAGAGATGGATAATTCTTCAGCTGAAGACCAAATAACAATAAAAAATCAAATGGGTTTCATTTCGGATGAGGAATCTCTAAGAATAGCAAATGCAATCGATAACGAGCTTTTCCCATTTTTTAACAAAGAGATTGTTCAGGATAAAGAAACGAATATAATCGCTGTCGAACGCAAAGGATTGAACCTGTTCCATCCATATCTCAACAGCATTAAGGGAATGCGCACTATTATTTCCATCAAACCACTCAGCCACCGTGGTCCACATTCAATGGAACATCATTTTTTTTCTGCGTTTAATTTTGATAAAAGTAATATCCTTCTGACCGATGCAATTACAACCGGAAAAGAAACGAGAGACATCCTTCGGTTATCACCGTTCAAATTTGAAGCTCTGGGCGGATTCAAAAAAGTATGCGGGTATATGGCGCTGAAAGGTTCCCTTGATAAATTGGAACGAGAATTTCCAAAAATTTCATTTAAATTTTTAAAAATAATTGAAGATCGGAGCGAATATTATGCCGAACATAAAAAAATAATTTACGTTTACCAAAAACGCATGGAGCCGATTGACGAAGAACATGACTTTTTTGTTGTGGATATAAACCCAGAATTGACAATTGAAGCAATTAAAATGAGAATTTTAGAAATTGTCAAAGAAAAATATGGTAATAATTTGGAACTACGGGATAACGATCTCGGGATTGACTCAATATTCAATTTTACTATCTACTTTGACGAGCCAATGACTTTTTTGAAATCTCAATTTAATGTCACGTTACAAAAAGAAGATAATATCGAGAAACTGGCAATACGGTTCAAATATTCTTCAACCGATGCAAAACTTCGAATCATGGCCTTATCCATGCCAGATCTGAACAGTGAGAATAAATTACAATATTTTAGAAGGATTCTATTAAAATCATGTAAGAGAAATATCCCTAAAAAACATTGCCATCTCCCTTTTTTCATAAGATTACTCGTACAGTATAATCGTAGTGCATTATGCGCAGATTGCGTGGATACAAATGTTTCAGCAACATTACTCGATGATATGTATTCCATAATTTCTGAATCGGGATTGCTAAAAGTGAGCTAACCCGATGTTCCCGTACAAGTTCTCCTGCCTTTATTGATTCACCAAAATTTAACCGTGGGCCTGGCACTCTGATTCATTCATCGAACCCATCCCATCGTATATATTTAAATCGTAATATTGTTCTTTTTTATGTAATCACACTGCTTCACGAACAGGGTTCACCGTGATGGCATTGTGGGATGCACAGCACAAAAGACTATCCCGAGCGCGGAACCGGTGGATGTGACGGCATACACGGCTGCAAAAACGCAAGGACCGTGTACCAACCGTTGTCGGAGAGAATCATCTATGATACTATGCGTACAAACACCAGAATTACCGGAAACGCCGAAGGAGCTTTGCGTCTCACTCCGGCAGGCTTCGGGAGTAATGCTCCCGCAGAAGGAATCGCAATTGAACACCTGATCCCTGTGCCAGAGCGCCCGGGATGCAGCCCGGGCATAATTCTCCATGATGGCGAAGGCTCCGTGGAGCAAAAGAGGTTCAGCCGGAGCAACCCTCTCGTGTATGAAGCGATGAGGATCCTCAAAGCTCACGGGTACCTTCCCGTCAGGGTGACTGAATCAACCCTGCCGGTCAACCTGATCGGGCTGAAGAAAGCCCGATCGCTCCTGATCCATGTCATCCGCTCCCGCAGGCCGGTGCCGAGCGCCGCCGTGCTCCATGTCCACTTTAAGGATGTAGTGGAGAACCTCTGCTGCCTGGCAGGATCGATCCAGTACCAGATCATGATCTGGGTCTACTCCCCGGCCTGCAGCTGGCGGTATTATCTCGTATACCCAGGCGGTCTGCGAAGGGACCTGGACTTCCCGGGATCCCTTGATAAATAATCCCCTTTTTTCCCGGATCGATGCCAATCCATGCCGGTGCTTCCCGATCCGCTGAAACGCCATGCAGGTGCCCCGGATTGCACCCCCGCGGATTATCCGTTATATCCCGATTGCCAATGCTGTAATGTCAAAGGGCGCCCCGCGACAAACCCCGGGGAAGTTCGGAGAACTTCCCTGAAAGAAAAGGTTCATTCGGATCCGGAAAGGAGAGATTACCACCACACGTTCCCACCCCGGAAGGGTCCGGTTGAACCCGGAAAACGAAAAAGGAGAGACCAAAAATGGCAGACTTTACCACAAGCAACACCACGAAGAGCGCGGTCCGCAGGCTCGCGGCCCCGCTCCCTGACGTGACTGCCTTCGACAACCTTGTCCAGGGCGTCATCGCAAACAACCCCTTCCAGTGCGTTTCCTACAATGCACAGGGAGTGAACCACCCCCCGGTAGAACTGAGTAAACAGGGGTATACGGTACGGGTCTTCTACCAGGACTCCGATGCAAAGACCATCGCCCTGATCACGGCCCGGGCACCCACCATCGCGGCATTCACCAGTGTCGCCAATCACATTGTTGCAGACACCGAGATCGCAACTGCAGTTGGCGGGAATCCCATCCGTGACCTTGACAACGAGAGGTATGCCGCCACCCTGCGGTGCCACGATGCCAACGGCGAGATCTACTTCGTCAACTTCAGCCGGGATCAGATTACCCTGACATCATTCTCGGACGAGGCTATCCGGAGCAGGGTCGAGACCTGGGCAGACACCGTGCCTGCACTTGCTTAAAGGGGTGGATGATGGACAATGAACTCATCATCACCGGCGCATTCCTCGGGGCAGGACTGCTTGCCTACGTGGTCATCCCCGGTCTCCTCGTCATCTGGGACCGGGTGCTCGATCATATCGGCACGGAAAGTGAGACCAAAAAGTAACGCAGGATGAACAAAAGAGGCGGGGCAGATCCCCGTCTCATATTTTTTTCAATGAACCGCTGAAAAAATCAATCGGTATCCCACCGGATTCATACCCCGGATTACGGATCCTGACAGGTCCACAGACATGGTCTTTTTTGTGACCTTCGCATTTTATCATCTCGGCCAGAAAAGAAAATATCAGGAACCTCCCAAGAGAAGCAGACCATGTCATTGTGCGAAGTACGGACCATCGAAGATATTACCATTGTCGGGATGCCTCCCCAGATCGACCACATCGCTGCAATGACGCTGGACCATGAGATCCAGGAACGTGCTCTTGAAAGACCGGCAGCCCTGCTCCTCGATTTCTCCCACACAAAATACATCTCGAGTTCGGGGCTCCGGGTCATTCTCAAGGCTGCGAAAAGTGTAAAATCCGGGGGAGGCCGTTTCGGTATCTTTGCCATCACCCCGTTTGTTGCCCATATCCTCGCCATGTCGGGATTTGCACAGCTCTTGTCGATCTATGATACCGAGGAAGCGGCGATAAAGGCGGTTTCGGGATAGGGTCTGCATCGGCCCTGTTTTTTTAATACACCAGAATTATGAAGTGTGGGTGCAGGTATCTGATAGGAATTCCCGCCCCGGTGGCAGATATCGTGCTGAAAGGGAAACGGGATTTAAAGTCTGTGGCCAAAGGGTCATCGCATCTTTAGCCAGCACAAGGAAACGATATCAAATAAGACGGGGTTCTGAAAACAGTTTCTTAATTCTTTTGATTTTATTTTTCAATGCGAGGCGATATGGTAGCAATATTGCTTTGCAATTTTATTATTAATATAAAAGTATTATTTTTACATGGCAGGAGTTCCTGAAAATGCTGCTACCAGCCGACCAACCGGAAATTCAGGAACAAATGCCAAAAACGTAGGACGGGTTCAAAAAGTTAGCAGACTCTGTCGAACCCGTACCTGCCCGAGGGCATGAGAAGATTATCTTCTATTCCTATGAAGGTTTTCCCGTGCCCTGTGAGCGAGTGCTATCGAAAAAAAGGAGTTGAAAAGAATGCAACAACCTAAAACAGGCGTCGTCCTGCTGATATTAATGTTGGCAGCGATGGCGATGGTACCGATTGTGAGCGCGGATGAAACCCAGAACCTTGCCCTGCAACAGGACATTAGAACCATAGTAAGAACACCGGTACGGCTGGCCGATCCGGCAGAGACCATAATGGCAAGCACGCAGCAAAGCCCACAGACCTATGCTATGCCTGAAAATGACAAACAGGAAATATTCAAGGCAATCGACAAGAGTATTCTTTCCAAAAAGGAAAAAACAGAACTGAAAAAGAAACTTGGCGAGATCTGGTCGGGCACACCAAAACTATCTGATGATGAGAAAAAAGCAGTATTTTCCACGGTTTATTCCATTGTCATGAAACCCGATGTTATCAAACCCACGTGGTCAGGATATCCTGTGGATCCATATTATATGGATGTCCACAATGACATGGCCTGGATTGCAGGATACTCGATGGGTCTCGGTCAGAATTCGGCTGACACATTAAAGTCCATGGCCGGACAGCCAGACGTCCCTCCCCCTTCAGCATCATGGAACCATTACTACAGTTCCGGTGCTGCCGACCAGGCTGCATGGTATGCCTATTTGTCAAGCAACGAATGGATCTCAGATCACTCACAGGCACTGCAGTATCTTGCCTATTCTATGCATTATATAGCAGATATGTCGCAACCATTCCACTACTGGTTTGCCCAGAGTCTGCCCCAGCATGCAGAATATGAAAACTTTGTCGGCCAGAACTGGCACTCGTCTGACCTGAATTTCTATAACTCGGCTGCGAATGACGGGTATTATTACTATATTACCAATGTCCGCGATTCTGCAAGTTATCTTGCCTGGAGAACGCATTACTCCCAGAACCAATATGACTACATCAATGATAAGATCCTTAATGATCCCAACTGGAGAACGGATCAGACCCTGATACGGTATACGCGAGAGTGCCTTGTTGATGGAGAGCGATACCAGATGGGGCTTGTCGACTGGGTACAACGCAATGTGAATGCAGCTTGATTGGAAAACCCATTTTTTTTATAGGAGCGCCAAAATGACAGATAAAAAAAGCCGGCCCATCCTTATCAGCGGTATAGGAACCGCAATAATTCTGACACTGGGGGCCTATTTTTTACTGATTTTCTGGATCTGGAAATCGGATTCTCTCCTTCAGATTAATATTTATGATACGTTTCTGCTTCTCATTGGAGTAATCGTAACAGGTATCCTCGCGGGATTGTACTTCCAGAACCGGAATACTAAAGACCATCAGTATGATCGGGTTGTTTTTGGATCGATACTCTTTGGCATATGGCTTTTCCTGATCATTCCTGTCGGCAGTCTGGCTTACCTGTCCACAAGTCCGGCATCTTATCATTATGTTATTTCGATAAATGGTCTGGATCATTATACAGGGGGACTTACAACAGATATCATCGTCCCTTTGCCCATGAAAGATAATGTATCCATTATACCTGAAGATGGACTCCAGTACCGGCATTTTGGTAAATGGACGTCAATGCTTGTGATGACACCCCGGGGAAAAATGCTGGCATTCCAGACCGGGGACAAAAACCTGACGGATATCCATGCCGATTTTCTGGTAAAACTTGAAAGCCCATCCTTGTTTTCTGATGCAAAAAAGAGCGTACTTTATCCCATGATAACCATTCCCGTGGAGGAATCCGCCTACCCGGCGTATAACAGTCATACGATTTCAGCGTATTCTACGCAGGTTTATATCGACAAGAACATTGAACCTGTTCACTCAGGAAATAATTCTGTCCGCATGAATCTGAAATTCTATATCCATGAAGGGATGCTCTTTGGAAGATCGGGTGAAAACTATCAACAGGTAATTTCTGAAGATATCGATGGAGAAAGGAATGGCATGATACCGATGAGAACACAAATAACCCGATCCACGCTCACCGACCTGTCAGAAGAATATCTCGAATATGAAACGCAGTTTAGGTAAAATTTGAAACACTGCGGGTATAGAGCATAGACTTCGGATATCCATCAACATCCGGGTTATCCGTAAATACGGAGGCATGGCCGACAAGTGTTACGGTACATACAATCAGCCCATGAAATCGGGCATAATTTCGGTGCGGATCACGAGAATTCGTCATCGTCCCCAACATGGGCCCGTGCATATCATTGGGTAGAGTGGTTGATATTTAACAAATATACCGCAATGTGGTCACTGTGGCAGGGAAATGCCGGGCAAATGGAGTACTCCAACCGGAATAATCATGGCGATTCAACACACGATAATATCCAACGGATCCGTGATACCCGGGCTACTGTTGCAGGGTATCAATAACCCTGAGAGGAACTGATAATGTCCAAAAGAGCCTGCCTAATCCTTATTATTGTCGGGGCAGGTGCAGCTCTCCTCTTTTTTTCTATGCAATGTATAAGGGATCCAGAACCAGCTGCGCCGTTACTCCCGCTCTTTATCATTAACAATCAGGATCCCAATCAGACACATTCTGCACAGATAATTGTCACAAATAAAACAGGAACTAGTCTTTTTAACAAAGAATATTCACTGGCCCCCCATGAAAAAATCAAACCGGAAATTTACTCTCCGACATCTTCGGAAGATCTTTTTCTCACGGTCGTAACTGACAGGACCGTTATTTCAAAAATCCTGATAAATGCAAGCCCGACACACGTGATGGTCATTGAAATAAATTCTCATGATGAAAAAGAACGTATCTCATTCTCGATGATTGACGTAACCCCATCAGGGCGTCACCTTTTCGTTCTGGATCCTTTATTTATTAAAACCTGATAACGGCGAGTAATCTCTTTCGAAAACCAAGAGGAAAAAAAATGCAACAACCCAAAACAGGTGTTGTCCTGCTGATACTACTTCTGGCAGGAGTGCCGATGGTACCGATTGTGAGTGCTGATAATGTCTCCCTTAGTAAACATGTGAGGACAATAAAACCCGTCAATGAATTCCCGGGTAAAAACCCATTGGTCAATTCAATCTGTCCAGTGAGTTCCTGGACTACATGAACGCCCCAGCAATAACCCGGAATGAGAAGATTCAATGCCAGCGGATAATTACGGATTCAAAGTGTTTTGAAAAGTTCAAGAATATTTCTCAGGGCCCCACAAGTGTTGTATAGGCTTATCCCTACACGGGCAAACAAAAAATATCCACCATCGTCGGTTCGAAAACATCTGACATCTATGGGTTATACTATGCATATGCTGACACTGAAAGTGGCAGTGTTCTTGACGAGGTGTTTGTAAACTGGAAGAAATACTGGTAGATGAAAAACTGCAAAATCCGGTTACGATCGGTTCCCTGCTAATCTCTTCTCCTTCGCCTTCTTTTTCTTCCTTTCTAAAATACTCTTGACCTTCTTTAACCGGAACAGGTCTTCGCGCTCCCGCTCCTCGATGGCGTTCTTGATGTACTTGGCCTGGCTTTTGAGCTCGGGGATCAAGATTTGCTCAAGGGCGTTCACCCGCCGGCGGTTCATCTGGATCTCGGTTCCGAGCCGGCGCATCGCGGTCTCAGTCTCGGCGAGCTTGATTAAGAGGTCCAGCTCCACCTCGTACCGCTCGGCCGTCTCATCGATCCGGGCGCTTGTCGTGATGATCCCGTAGCCCCGCTCCAGCATGCTCTTTGAGACCCGCTTCTTCTCGATCACCGGGACGGGGACGCCCATGATGTTCTTCCCGCTGATGTCAACTGTTATCGACCGCCGTGTCGCAAACGAGGCCGACTTCAGGGTCACCGGGTCGTCCGTTGCCTGCGCTATCATCAGGGCAAGATCGGCTGCCCGGGACACCTGCTCCAGCTCGTCGCGGGAGTCCGAGACGGTGCTTAAGATCTTGAAGAACTCCTGGATCAGGGCATCCATCTTCTCCCGCAGGAGATCCCTGCCCTGCTCCGCAAGCCGGATCTGGGCCTTCTTCTTCATCAGCTCCATCCGGGTGGGCTTGACCTGCTCCATCCCGATCAGCTCTCCCCGGGTTTTCCGGGAGCCGGCTGCGCTGCCGGGTGGTACTTCCGGATGTGCTCCCGCTTGATCCTCTTAAGTTCATCCTCGGGAAGGGTGGAGAAGAGGTCCCAGGCAATCGAGAGGGTCTTCTCGATGGGCCGGTCCTCGTCCCCCTGGGTAATGAACTGCCGCTCGAACCCGTCTGCGAACTTCAGGTACTTCCGGTCAAGGTCGGTGAGTGCCTCCTCCCCGACAATCGCAACCAGCCGGCGCAGGTCGCGCCCGTACGCGTAGCTGGCATAGAGCTGGTCGGCCACACCCCGGTGATCCTCCCGGGTCTTCCCCGGCCCGATACCCAGGTTCATGAGCCGGGACAGGCAGGGCAGGGCATCGACCGGCGGGTCGCCGCCGCGCCGGAAGATGTCCCGCGAGAGCACGATCTGGCCTTCGGTGATGTAGCCCGTGAGATCAGGAACCGGGTGGGTGATGTCATCGTCGGGCATGGTCAGGATCGGGATCTGGGTGATGGAACCCGGTTTGCCTTTCAGCCTCCCGGCCCGCTCATAGATCGAGGCGAGATCGGTATACATGTACCCCGGGTAGCCCCGGCGCCCGGGCACCTCTTCCCTCGCAGTCGAGATCTCGCGGAGCGCCTCGCAGTAATTGATCATGTCCGTTAAGATCACGAGGACATGGAGGTTGTGGGTGAACGCAAGGTACTCGGCAACCGTCAGGCCGCAACGCGGAGCAGCGAGACGTTCCACCGTCGGGTCATCGGCAAGGTTCATGAAAAAGACCACGCGGTCGAGCGCTCCCGTGCGCTCGAAGTCCTGCATAAAGAACGATGCCTCCTTGTGGGTGATGCCCATGGCAACAAAGACCACGGCAAACTCCTCGCCCTCGCCCCGGACTTTCGCCTGCCTCGCAATCTGGGCAGCCAGCTTGCTTGCCGGGAGACCCGAGCCGGAGAAGATTGGCAGTTTCTGCCCCCGCACCAGCGTGTTGAGGCCGTCTATCGCCGACATGCCGGTCTGGATAAAGTCCGCCGGCTTGTCCCGGGCAGAGGGGTTGAGGGGCGAGCCGGCAATGTCGAGCACCGCATCGGGAATAATGTCGGGGCCGCCGTCGCGTGCCGTCCCGACACCGGTAAAGATCCGGCCCAGCATGTCCTTTGAGACATTGATCCGGGCCGGCTCGCCGATGAACCGGGCGGTGGTCCCGACCAGATCGATCCCCCGTGTCCCCTCGAAGACCTGCACGACCGCGTGTTCTTCCGAGATGTCGAGCACCTGCCCGGTCCGCACTTCGCCATCTTTGAGGGTAATCTTCACGATCTCCCCGTAGGATGCCCCGAGGACTCCGGAGACGAAGATGAGCGGCCCCGAGACATAATCGATTGTCCGGTACTCCCGGGTCAGGAGCGATGATTCCTTCATTTCTCCACCTCCAGCCGGGAGATGGTGGAACTGACTTCATCGATGATCTTCCGGACCGCATCCGCATCACCGGCTTCCTTCATCCTCCCGATCGTTGCCTTCAGCGGGAGGGCCTGGATCTGCCGCAGGCTGACTCCCCGGTTCATGGCAAGGTTGGCCTGCTCGTAGAAGGTCATGATCACCTTGAGCATCAGGTACTGCTTCTCAATCGGGCAGAATGAGTCGGTATCGCTGTAAGCGCTCTGCTGGAGGAAATCCTCGCGGATCATCCGGGTCACTTCCAGGATCGCCTTCTCGCTGTCAGGGAGGGCATCCGGGCCTACCAGCTGGACAATCTCCTGCAGCTCCACCTCTTTCTGGAGCAGGTACATGGCCTTCTCCCGGAGCTCCCGCCAGTCACGGGCGATCGTCTTGCTGTACCATTCGGCGATACTGTCAAGGTAGAGCGAATAGCTCTTGATCCAGTTCACCGACGGGAAGTGCCGCCGGTAGGCGAGGTTCGTGTCAAGGGCCCAGAAGGTCCCGACCACCCGGAGCGTGTTCTGGGTGATCGGTTCCGAGAAGTCCCCGCCGGGGGGTGAGACCGCCCCGACAACCGTGATCGAGCCGTTCCGCTCCCCGGTGCCGAGGCAGACAACCCGGCCCGCCCGCTCGTAGAAGGCCGAGAGCCGGGTTGCAAGGTACGCGGGGTAGCCTTCCTCGCCGGGCATCTCCTCGAGCCGGCCCGAGACTTCCCTTAACGCTTCTCCCCACCGGGATGTCGAGTCCGCCAGGAGCGCTACATCGTAACCCATGTCCCGGAAATACTCCGCTATGGTGATCCCGGTGTAGATCGAAGCCTCCCGGGCGGCAACCGGCATATTTGAGGTGTTGGCAATGAGGATCGTCCGCTGGATCAGCGGGAGCTTTGTCCGGGGATCGATGAGCTCGGGGAACTCGGCAAGCACGTCCGTCATCTCGTTGCCCCGCTCCCCGCAGCCGATATAGACCACGATCTGGGTATCCGACCATTTGGCAAGCGTCTGTTCGGAAACGGTCTTGCCGGTGCCAAAACCGCCCGGGATCATCGCTGTTCCTCCCTTCGTTACCGGGAACATGCAGTCAAAGACCCGCTGCCCGGTGATAAGGGGCAGGACCGGGTCAAGCTTCTTCCGGTGGGGCCGGGGAATCCGCACCGGCCAGGACTGCATCATGGGGAGCGGTATCTTCCCGTCAAGGACACAGACAATCTCTTCGACCGTGAACGATCCAGCCCGGATCTCAGTCACCCTGCCGGAAACTTTTGGGGGGACAATTACCCGGTGCTCGAACTGGAACTCGGCAACCGTGCCGATCACGTCGCCAGGGTTCAATGCATCCCCGACTTTGACCTTCGGGACAAAATCCCACTTTTTCGCCCGGTCGAGCCCGGGAGCAAAGATACCACGGCCGATAAAGTCACCGCTCTTCTCAAGAAGGACCGGCAGAGGGCGCTGTACACCATCGTAGATGGAGGAGAGGAGGCCGGGGCCAAGTTCAACCGAGAGCGGGGTTTCTGTATTCTCAACGCTCTCGCCCAGGGTGAGACCGGTGGTATCCTCGTACACCTGGATGACCGCCTCCTCCCCCTCAAGCCGGATGATCTCGCCTCGGAGGGCCTCTTGTCCCACTTTCACTACGTCATACATCTTGGACCCTTTCATACCCTTTGCGATAATCACCGGGCCCGAGATCCGTGAAATTGTTCCCGTAATCATACCATCACCTCTTCAGGACAATGTTGTACCCGATCGCCTTCCGGAGGAGGCGCTCGATGTAGGTCCGCCGGTCCAGTTCCTTTGATTTCGATGGGATCGGGATGATGAGCGGGCGGTGCATCTTCTCGATCCGGTCCATCAGTTTCTCGTCAAGCGAGAGCATGTACTCCTCATTCACCGCCACGATACCGATATCATCCTGGTGCAGCAGGGGAGGGATGACGACCCGGGCCTCCTCCGCATCCCCTGCCTCGAAGACCTCGGCCCCGGCAAGCCGGAATCCCGAGGCCCGGTCGCTGTCCGTGACAATAACGAACTTATACATACACCAGCTCCTCTTTTAAGGTCTCCACGGGAAAATCCGCAGTCTTGCAGCGCGAAATGACCCGGATATTGGTGATCTCGTTGTATTTTGCCCAGAAGTACCCGATGAGCGAGGCCACGCTCAGGGGATCAGAAAGGAAGGATTTGGTTCCCTGCAGGACAAGGTACCGTTCCAGTTCTTTCTCGATGACCGATATCTTCTGGGCCCGCAGGGCTGATTCCGGTGTACCTGAAAGGAAACGGTACCGGGTCTGTGCCAGTTCCGGCAGGACATCCTCGATCGTATGCAGCGTGAGCAGGTGGCCAAGCTTCTTGAGATCGAACTCCAGCCCGCCTTCAAGCAGAAATTTTGTTGCTTCTTCGGGGGCTACATGGTCACGGATCATACGCAGCACCGTTTTGATGTTCACTACGTCAATCTCAAGGGAGAGGATCTGCCGGATCATGGCATTGTTCTTCCCGGGCCGGCTGACTGCCAGGAGGGCCTCTTCGTAATAATACCGGTCAAGGGCACATTCGAGCATGCCAAGATCCCCGCTCCGGGCAAACTCCGGAAATGCCGTAGTAAGGGGTTTTGACCAGGAGATCTCCCAGGTTGCGAGCAGGTCGATGACCGCTTTGGTATCCTGCTGGCGCACGAGCTCGGTCAGGGTCGCCTCGTCCATCTCTCCTGCAGGGACAATGCAGTCAAGGATCTCCTCGTTGGTCACATGGATGTTCTTGCCGCGGAGGATGGTCTTGATGTTCTGGATGTCCCACCGGTGGAGAAAGATACTGATGTACTGTTCCGCTTCCTCTTTCTTTGCAAAATCGAGGATCTTCCGGAATGTCCGCACGAAATTGCTGCGCAGGGCATGCTCTATGCAGGGCATGCCGGAGTACCTGCCCCGGGCCTCCACGATGTCATCGTGGTACGGTGTCTTCTCGAGCTCGCTGACCAGGGAGTCAAGGTCCGGCTGGAGAACCAGGGAGTCAAGCGCATGATGATCCAGGAGCCGGCTCTTCATTCCCCGCATGCGGGCATTGATGTACCCCCAGTCCATCTCAGCCTCCTTGGAGAATGGCGTAGATCTCGCGCCGCCTGAGCTCCCGGATCCGTTCAAGCCTTGATTCGATTGTGTTGGAGATCTTCACAAGGCCATCCGGAGAACTGGCTACAAGCCCGCCGGCACACGTAATATCCGGGACAACTTCACACCGTACCCCGAGCGCAGCAAGAGTCTTGTTGCAGAGTTCAATATCGCGTGTATCGACGTGGAGCCGGAACGGGGTGCTCTCCATGGTACCGATTGCTTCACGGGCGAGCCGTTCAAATATTTTCGGGTATTGCCGATCCTGGCGGATCCGGTCCAGCTGCTTTGTTGCTTCTTCGAAAGCAGCAAGGAATACCCGCTCCCGGTTCCGGAGCGACATCTCCTTGATAGCCCCTTTTGTAAGGTAGAGCTGCTTGTTCCGCTCAATTGCAGCAGATCGTTCCGCTTCGGCAATGGCATGGTTCGAAAGCTCTTCCGCCTCATGCTTCGCATCTGCACGAATCTCGTCTGCGAGCTGTTTTGCCCGTTTTCGGAGTTCCTGCTCCCGTTCCTGTGCGCTCTCCTCTACCGATTTTAAAAGATTCTCATAGGCCATGGCATCACCTTCACCAGCTCATTTCCCATGAAGCGGCACGGCTGACCTGTAACTCCCGGTGTTCCCGGCCCGGGAGGGTAAAGGAATAGTATATACGGGGAACGTGGTGCATCTCACGGACAGCAGGTCGTGCCGCCCGGTTCACTTCACCATCAGGATGATCATCGCAGCGACAACGAAACCAAGGATGACGAGGGTTTCGGGGATTGCTTCAAGGATGATGATAGAACCCACGGTCTCAGGCCGTTCGGCAATCGCGCCTGCACCGGCCGCACCGATGCGTGACTGTGCCCATCCGGTGCCGATAGCACCAAAGGAAAATGCAATTGCAGCTCCAATCGGGACTTCCCAACCAACCATATCAATTCCTCCCAATGATACAACCTACAGGGTGCAGGTATATTAAAGTTTTCTATTCAGAGGAAGGGCCCCGGCTTTTTTGATACGTATCCATGGCCCTTCATGCAGAAAACGATCCTTAATCCGGACAGGCATGAACGACCGGGAGCGTAAGGTGTAACCGGCTCTCCGCCAGGCCGGTCATGGTTTTTTTGGGTTTTGCAGGGTGCGGGAGAGGATCTGTTCCATCTCGTTCACGGTTGTACAGGCAAGACACCGGCAGGGCAGGCCGGCACCGAGACTGATAAGGGCCCGGATGTCCTGCCGGGTGAGCTTGGAGAACGAGTACTGTTCCCATTTCTGGTGATCGATGCTGCTCCAGAGTTCCCCGAGAATTTCACGGAGGCAGGCATAGTCCGTGCTGGAAAAAGAGTGCCATTCAGCTTCCGGAGCGTGCCGTATCTTCTCTATTGCTGCTTCTACGGCCTGATCCCGGGAGATCTGGAACCGCCGCCTCCCGAGCGTGTCATCGCTGCTGTGGGGCATACTGCTTGTGTATCGGAATTATTCCGTTCCGGGTAATAGCATTTTCTATGCCGGGCTGGCCGGGAAGGCAGAGCAGGAGACATTTATGTTCCCGTTCCCGGAAGAACAGCCACAAAGTATATGGTTGCACAGCGGGATTCACTCATCATAACCCGGGAAGGATTGGAGGAAGATACATGCCGGACGTTACTCAGGCCGAGGTGGGCAGGCGGTTGTACCATGTCCACCGTGAAAAGACCGTAGAAGGGGCAATCAAGCTGATGCAGCAGGGAATCGGGGCAGAGTGGAAGTCGTTCTCCGAGGCAGAGAACGGCCTTCTCCTGCACCTGCTCCAGTGCACCTGGAACAGGATAGACCAGAAGGTCTGGGACAAGATCCCTTTTGCAAAAATCACTTCAAAGGATGTCCGGCAGATCCTGTCGTACGGTGAGGGGGTTTCACCCGGGCACAACCCGAAACCGGAAGCGGTTGCAGAGATCATGAAGATCCTGCTTGCGCTACACTGATCATACTCTTTTTTAAAACGTAAGGCCGGAGTTTTCCCGGTTTGGCCAATCTGAATGGAAAAAAAGGTCAGACTTCCCTTCTTGCAAGGAAGAGTGCCCCGCAGATCCCGGTGGCGAGGACAACCGTCATCCAACCAGCTGCAGATTTTGTCGGCGGGGGTGTGGCCGGCGCGCCGGCAGAGAGCGTTCCGGAGGCTTCGATCGTGCTTCCCCCGACAACGTTCACGGGTTTAACGAGATCCTGGTACCCGTTCACCCGCAGGGTCACCGTGTGACTCCCTTCGGGGATATTTGTCAGGGTCAGCGGGGTGATACCCTTGTAGGCATTATCCAGGTAGATGTTTGCACCGGAGGGGGACGATGAGACAAGGATCTGGCCGGTTGTATCCCGGACCGGACCCGGGACAACCGGTACAAGGGTTGCATGGATATCGTTGATGATCCCGGCCTGTATCACGGCTGATTCGGTATAAGGCTGGTAATCCTGCATAACGATGCGCAGGTTATAAGTGCCCGGGGCAAGGTCGTTAATATAAGTCACACCGCTCGAAGGAGTGTTGCCCTTGTAGTTACCGTTCAGGAAGATCGCTGCCCCGCCGGGAGTTGAATCAATCTGGAAAGACCCGTACTTCGGCTGCTGGGGATAGGGAGTGAGGACGGCATTATAATAATACGTCTGACCTGACGAGATGGGGATGGTGTCCGTTGTATCATAATAACCGGCTTTCCGGACAACCAGTTTGTGGTTCCCTGCCCAGAGGTTCCCGATGATCATGGGGGCGTTCCCGTAATATGAGCCGTCAAGATAAACATCGGCGCTGTCCGGCTGGGAGCGAATGTCAAGGTACCCAACAGAGGGACCCAGCGGCACCAGGTTTGCATTCACGACTGTAGTTCCATCCTCGACAAGATCGGTTTCCGAGTAGGACTGGTACCCGTCCATGTAGACCTGGATCGTATGCCACCCGTTCCCGATATTGTCAAAGGTTGCCGGGGTTGTCTGCCACCACCAGCCGTCAAGGCAGGCACTGGCTCCCGAGGGTGTCGAATAGATCTGCATACCCGCCGGGGATGCTGCTGCAGGTGCGAACAGTACAAGACCCGCAAGGAGCAAACCTGCCAGCACCGGCAGGGAGGATTTCCGTAAAGTGTGATCCATGGAATTGCATAGAGAGGAAACCCATAATAACATTTCGAGATAGTTACTGGAGAAAAACCAGCCAAAAAAAGGTCGGGGTGACTGAAGATACGGATGTTCTCCTATACCTCCTGGGAATGCTCCTTTGTTTCCTCGCGTTCATGAGAGAAGTATGCCGTGACAAGGACCATGAAAGCCACGGCAAGCCCGAAAATGAATGCTGCATGAAGCCCGGCATCCCGCTGGGCTGCGGTCATTCCGGCACTCCCGGAGGGTATGCCGGCAGCGAATACAAAAAGCATGGAGAAGACCGCTACCCCTATCGAGGACCCGGTGTTCCGTACCGTCATCGCAAGGCTGGATATGACCCCCTCCTCCCCGTGCGGTGCATGGCTCATGAGAAGCCGGAAATTCGGTGCCACAAAGAGGCCGATCGAACACCCGAACAGGATGAGGTTGAGGATCAGGAGGGGGAGGGGCGTTCCTGTACTGAGCGTGGTGAAGAGGAGCATAGCGCCAATAAAACAGAAGCCTGACAGGATACAGAGAAGCCGGGAGCCGATCCGGTCCGATACCCTGCCGGCAACCGAGGATGTGACAATCAGGGCAATTGCAGGAACCAGCATGAAGAGCCCGGCAATGTCTGTAGTAAATCCCCGCCCCTGCTCCAGGTAGAACGGCATCAGGAAACTGCTCCCGAGATACAGGGTAAAAACACAGAGAAGTCCCACATTCCCCAGCGTGTAATCGCGGTTCCTGAAAAGCGGGAGGCGGATGAGCGGGTCCGGCACATGCGACTCACGGTACAGGAATCCCCCCGTCCCGAGAATGAAAAGGACGGCAGTCGCAAGAATGATCGGGGAGCTGTACCCAAACGTCCTTCCCATCGATATCGTGAAGATAAAGGAGGACAGCGCAAGGAACAAAAGCCCGGCCCCGGCAAGATCAAACGCAGACCGGGGCGATGTCACCGGATGATCTTCTGGCATAACCATCCGGCCGAGCAGGATCGCCCCGATGCCAACAGGGATATTCACGAGAAAGATCCAGTGCCAGCTTAAGTACTCGGTCAGGTATCCCCCCATAACCGGCCCGACTGCGATGCCGATCGCCGCAAATGTCGAGAGCATTCCCAGTGCCCATCCCCGGCGTTCCCGGGGAAGGTACAGGGCGATCATGGCCCCTCCGATTGCCTGGAGCATTGCTGCCCCGAGACCCTGGAGGACCCGGCACCCTATCAGGACTTCGATCGACGGGGAAATAGCGCACAGGAAAGACGCTGCGGTGAAAAGGGCAAATCCCGAAAGGTACACTTTCCGGTACCCGTGGAGATCGGCAAAGCGCCCGAATGCGATGAGTGCCGCTGCAAGGGTGAGGAGGTAAGCTACCGGGATCCAGGAAACAAGGGTGACACTGGTATGGTAATAGTCCGCTATCGTTGGAAGCGAGATATTGACAATCGTGGAGTCAAGGGTTCCCATGAACGAGGCAACGGAGATGAGGATGACAAACAGGCGCTCGCGGGATGGTGAATTCTGGAGAATATCTTCATCGGGCATGGGATTTCCCGATCCCCTGTTTTATTCATGCAGTCTTGAATATTTCGAAACAGGAACCGGCTATGAGCGTTTTTCTTATCGCTGTAGTAAAAAAGGATTCGCCGGGGCAGACCGCACGGGTGGTCCCGGGGAGGGATCTTATTCCGTTGCCACCGTTACGCAATCCGCGATCGTCCCGATCCGGGCAACGGCGGCGCACATATCCGGCACGTACGCAAGGGCCTTGCCGCTGTTCACCATGATCGCGGAGTACTGTTCCATCACGGGAGAGACCACCATGCAGGTATCGGCAAAGACCCGGGCCCCGCTCTTCTCGATCGAGTCAACAATGCGCTGGTTTTTGTCGATCACTCCCTGCGAAGCAAAGACATAGAATGGTTTCATCACGAGTCTGCCTTTCAGGAGGGTGGCAATCTCCGCAAGCTCTTCGGGGGAGCAGTGCGGGCAGCCCACGGCAACAGCATCAACCGGCATGTGCCGGAACAGCTTCTCGATCTCATCAGTTTCTACCGTGATGACCTCGAGGCCGGAGAGATCGTACGGGACTTTTATTGCCTCAGGTGTGATTCCCTCGACATGGTAAAGCGCAACGGCACCGGTGGCCGCCATTGCCGCCCCGAGCCCCTTGAGCTGGTCGCGGTCAGCGGCTTCAAGACCGGAGAAGAACGGGATCCGGTTGCCAACCAGTTTGCCGGTATGGAAACCGAGCGCCCCGTAGTGGGCGATACTCCAGTCGCGGGTATCCGCCTGCACGCGGACGATCACCTGAGGCCGGCGGTTCTCTTCAAGATGGAACCCGTAACAGGGGGTCTTTCCTATGATCGCTGCGGCAAGGGCCCCGGGCCCGCCTTCGCGGTTGGTCCGGGCACCGATCACCGAGTTCGCGTAACTGACCGCCGAGGACTCTGACCATGCGAGATGGTCGCCATACGAGGTTTCGCGCAGGTAGTAAGGCGTGCAGGTGCATTCAAGGCCGATCCCCAGCCTCCCGTACGCGTCAACCACTGCCTGCTGTTTTGCGGCAAATTCCTCGCTGACCCCCATCTCCTGCCAGCGTTCACGGGGCATGCCGATCGGGTTCAGCACTGCCGGGACAACGGCTTTGGCATCAAGGGTTGAGAGCCAGGCAAGGCCGTACTCGCCGATCGTCTTGTAAGATGCTCCGCTCACCTGGGCACTCCGGATCGGGACAAGTTTTTCAGCCCCGAATACCTTGCCAAGAGCTACCAAGAGTTCGAGCATCTTCTGCCGGGTCTCTCCCTGTTCACCGGCAAGGATCTTTTCGTCAGCAGGATCGAGATACATCAGGTCACCACGTTGCCCGCCTGAAATCTGCCTCGCGTCCGAGCACCATTGTTGCATCCACCCCGACCTTGACATTCGTGCCGTCCTCGAGCTGGCACGGGTCGAGCGAGGAGCCGCGGACGCCGGTGATGACCATAATGTCCCGGTCGCCACTCACCCGGGTCGCAATCGCGTACTCGACCTCGTGGGGGTTGGTGGGGTCAATGTCCTCGTCTACCACGACCACGTGCTTGAGCGATGTGTGGGCGGCAAATGCGGCCATGATGGCGTTCTTGCCATCGCCCTGCGTGCTCTTTTTGATCTGGATAACCGCGTGGAGGTAGCCGCAGCCGCCCTTGGTCAGGACAACGTTCTTCACGACCGTGACACCGGCCACCGCCTTATAGATCTTCGGCTCGTAGGGAGCGCCCATCAGCATCTTGTGCTCGTCGCCGCCGGGCAGGATCCCGTGGTAGATGAAATCCGGTTTCGTGTACATACCGGTGAACTCGATGACATGCTGCATGCGGACAGGGTCATAGGTCCCGGTAATGTCAACAAAGGGTCCCTCCTCGGTGAGTTCGGCCGTGATGAATCCTTCGAGCACGATCTCTGCATCGGGAACGAGCACGCCGTTGCTGCACCGTTTCACCTTCAGCTCCCCGCCCATCAGTTCGGCAGCAAATGCAAGCTCCATGCCTGTCGGCACCCGCGTACAGCTCGCAAAGGTCACGGCCGGGTGCGTACCGATCGTAACCGCAACGGGGAGCTTCTCGCCTTTTGCCAGTGCATTCTTGAGCATCACGTGGGTGTGCCGGCCCTCGACCAGCCGGGCTGCCACCCGGTGATCATCCAGCACCTGCATCCGGTGGATGGAGGCGTTCTCCACACCGTCCCAGCAGGAGAAGACGATCGCAGAAGTGAGGTATTTCCCGGCATCTTTCGGGAAGTGGTGCATGATCGGGAGTTTCGATAGATCAGCCTTCTTCATCGGGAGGGTCCCGTCTTCCAGGACCTTCCCGTTGAACTTTGCATCCGCGAGCGTCTTCACGATATCGGCCTCGTTCATCCCGAGCGCAAGGGAGAGCGCGGCCCGGGACGCCGTGAGGTTCATCACAGCACGGTGGCCGCCGACATTGTGGAAGAAGAGGAGCTTGTCTGTTCCCGCCGCCATCTTCGGGGCCTGCATATCCGCAGATACCGGCTCTTTCACTTCGGTGACGAGACCGGCTTTTCGCATTTTTTCAATAAATTCACGCATCGTAACCACTCCAGCGCTGTACGAGGTTGTGTTCTACGTCGAGATGATCCAGCACGCGGGCAACCACCATGTCCACGAGGTCATCGATGGTCTCCGGCTTATGGTAAAAGCCCGGGCTTGCCGGCATGATAATGGCACCGGCTTCTTTTGCGGCAAGCATGTTTTTTAAGTGGATCTTCGAGAGCGGCATCTCGCGGGTGACGAGGATACATTTCCGGTTTTCCTTGAGGCAGACATCCGCGGTCCGGGTGATCAGGTTGTCCGCGTAGCCGGTGGCAATCGCTGCAAGCGTCTTGGCACTGCACGGGATCACGACCATTCCGTTATATTTGTGCGACCCGCTCGCAATGGAAGCAAAGAGCTTGTCGTTGTGGTGGTATGTGGCATTGAACCCCTCCAGCGATACCCCTTCGTGGACTGCGATCTTTGCTGCAACATCCGATATTATGACATGGACATCGGCATCCCGGCACAGCACTTCCAGCAGGCGGCGGGCATAACATGCCCCGCTTGCCCCCGTCACCCCGACAACATATTCCTTCTTCATGGTTTTTTACGCGCTCTCCTGTGATACCAATGTCGGAGCGATGACAAAAAGAGTTTGTGCCGGGCAGGCCGGCACCGGAAGTATCACTTGTTTTTCATCGGGGCAAAGAAGCGGTACCTGACCTGCGCTTCTTCAACCTGCTTTGCATGAGTGGGATTGAGATCGCGGCGCGCTTCGATCACAAGGGTATTGAGGATATTGTGGAGCCGGAGTGTGTCATAGTCCTTATCCTTGTGTTCATTCAGGAAGTCGAGAAGATCATTGGTGCTTTTAAGGACGCCGGTGCTTCCGACAAGGTTGAGGCGGTTGAGGGTGAGAGCAAGGTTCTTCTTTGCAATATCCATCTTGTACGGGTCTCCGCCGGCAAGGTTGAGTTCGGTGATCGCGTTTAAGAGGTCGCTGTAGACCTTGAGCTTGTGGGTGTTCTCGTGCATCCTGCGCTCTGCAGCCCGGAGTTTCAGGAGGGTGACCGCAACAATGAGAATCACCACTACAACCCCGCAGGTCACTACAATCCAGTCTTCAATCATATCATTTCACCTCATCCATTACGGGTTCCTCTTTGCCACGGTAACCCATACTTTTACTTGATTTCCTTTCATAGTAATCTTATAGGGTCCCTGGTTATACATCGGGATCATCTGCTGATCAATAAAGGAGAAATTTCTTCCGTACCCAAATGAATCTGTCCTTTTCGTGTTCGTGTTGGTCACATCGATGACGAACCAGGAATTCTTCACGCTCTCGTTATTCGTGGGTATCACTTTGAGATCGATTCCCCACGAAGGGTCATCCACGATAAATGATTGTTCGACAACGGTCGTCTCGTTCCGGAAGAGTGTGCCGTAAGGATTATTGAAATAAATATCACCCAGTGTAAAGGAGGGGCGGGCAGCCGGATTTGCCGGAATGGTGGTTGTCACCGGGGTTACAGAAGGGGTTACCGTGGGAAGCGGACTTTGTGTACAGCCCGCAAGAAGGACACCCAGAATAACCAGCGCGGGAAGGACAAGTCCACTCAGTTTCATGGGGGAATGTTTGGTGCAGGATTATATTTTTTTATGGTATTTGTCGCAGGCCGGAAAGACAGGAGCATGCGAAGGCTGGTTTTTTTCCCATTCCGGCCGGTTAAAACAGGGTATCCTGCCGGGAGGGCTTTTTGAGGTGGAGGATCTCGATCCCTGCCTCGGATACCTTCTCCCGGTACCGGGGAAGGGTATAGACCCCGAGGCGCCACTGCTCCCGCCTTGTCTCATTCAGGGTCCGGGCCCGGGGCGATATCTCTTCGAGACTGACCACTGCGTGCCGGTTCTTCACCCGGACCCCAAGCGAGATCTCCCGGGGTATGGAGGGGATGTCCACCAGGACTTCGTGGGGCTGGATCCCCGCAATGTCAGCTATCTCGGCTGCCAGCTCCCGGCTCTTCTCTATCGTGACCCCCGCATGGAAGACCGAAGTATTCACCTGGTCGCTTCCGGCATAGATGGCCCGTTTATACAGGCGGCGCCCGTACAGGCTGCCGGCAAGTTCCCGCGCAACCGGGTCTTTTGAGGTCATGAGGGTGTGCAGGCAGGTTGCATCGTCCATCTGCACAAGAGCACTCACCGTCTTTTTCAGATTGTCTTTAGCATGCGCGAGTATGGAGAGATGGAACATGCTCTCACCGATCCGGCTCACGTGGTGGAAATATACCGCAGGGCGCATGAGAGTCCGGGCAATCAGGAGCGATTCGGCTGCATTGATACCGTTCTCATCGAGAACGGTACCACCGGGAGTCCGGATCAGGTGCCGGATAAGACGCTGGGCATCCACCGTCCCGTACGGGGCGCCGGTATAATAGGCATCCCGGAGGAGGTAGTCCATCCGGTCCACGTCGAGATCCCCGTGGATGATTCCCGAGAGCGGGTGCTTTCCTTTCACGATATTGCAGAGTTCCGCGGGATCAATACCGGAAGCCCGTAGCTGCCCGCCGACACGGTCTTCGACGATCCCATCGATCTCGTCATGCGTGCGCATAAGGACCTCCTCCATGAGGGGCTCGCTCGCATGGGAGAACGGGCCGTGGCCGATATCGTGGAGGAGGGCGGCGGCAATCACGAGCCGGCGTTCATCTTCCGCCAGGCTGAACCGGCGGCTTGCCAGGTCGGCAAGGAACATGGTGCCCAGCGAATGCTCGAACCGGGTATGATTCGCGCCCGGGTAGACAAGATACGAGAACCCCAGCTGCTTGACGTAACGGAGGCGCTGGAGGGCCGGGGAATCGAGGAGGGAAAGGGCAAAATCCTCGAGTTCAACATATCCGTGGACCGGGTCCTTGATGATCTTCTGGTTCACTAAAGAATCTTCATATACATCGCATAAAAGTATTGAGTAATGATCACCTTTCTTTCGGGCGGGACCGGAACCCCGAAACTCCTGCGGGGCATGCAGAAGGTCATGGACAGGCATGAGATCTCGGTCGTGGTCAATACCGCAGAGGATATCTGGATCTCGGGAAACCACATCTCACCGGATATCGACACTGTGATGTACCTGTTTGCCGGCATGCTCAACACGGACACCTGGTGGGGGATCCGGTCCGACACGTTCATAGCTCACGATGAACTGATGCGCCTTGGAATCGATGAATTCATCGCGATCGGCGACCGGGATCGGGCAGTCCAGATCGCGAGAGGCGAGATGCTCAGAAACGGCATGCGCCTCACCAATGTCACAAAGACGCTCTGCGATCGCTTCGGAGTCCGGGAGAACGTGCTGCCCATGACTGACACCGAAGTGACAACCCAGGTCAGGACCGAGCTCGGCCTGATCCACTTCCAGGAATACTGGGTGCGGGCAAAAGGCAGGATCGCGATCCAGGATGTCATAAGGAGTTCCCGCGAACCTCCGGTTGCATCGGAGGAGGTATTAGCAGCAATCGAGGCCAGCGATGCGGTTGTGATCGGGCCATCCAACCCGATCACCAGCATCCTGCCTATCCTCTCCTGCGAGGGTATCAGGCAGGCACTGCGGGATAAGGTAGTCCTTGCCGTAAGCCCGTTCATCGGAAATGCACCGGTGAGCGGCCCTGCCGGAGCACTCATGACCGCAGCGGGTTTTGAGCCGAGTTCAGAAGGAACCGTCACCTGCTATGACGGGATTTGTGATGTTTTCGTGCAGGATATCCGCGATCCTGTCGAAGTCAGCAATTCGGTCAGGTTCGACACCCTGATGGTTGACGAGGATAAGAGCATTGACCTGGCAAGGGAAGTCCTGCGCCTTATCAATACTCCCTGATCCCATTTTCGGGGAGTGCCCCGCATGAGATCCGGAAAAATGCCATTGCTACGGCAACGGGTTTGCAAATCTATATATTGCCACGCAATAACGGTTATCGTGAGAGGAAGAACCACACAATGATCCGGAAGACTATCTTTTTCCTGGTAATAATTTTTGTTTTCCTGTCGGGGTGTATTTCCGAGAGGCCTCCGGACAAGGGAACTATCCAGTTCACATCGTCGCCATCCGGCGGACAGGTATATCTCGACGACCAGTTCCGGGGAAGCACCCCCTGTACAGTGACGGGTATCGAACCCGGTAACCACTCCCTTGAAATCCGGTATGCCGGCTACGACAGCTGGTCCACCGTGATGGCAGTCTCATCGGGTTCAAATAATGTGTATGCTGCACTTCAGCTCGCATCCACCCGGATTACCCCGATTCCGGTTGTACTGGTAAACACCACCCCGACTGCCGGAATCCTGTCATACGTGACGATCAAGGCAAGCAGGGACAGCATGGTGACCGGCGATTCGGTCACGTTTTCCGGCAGCGCGGCGGGGTGTAACCAGGTACTGCTGACAATGACCGGCCCCGGGGCCTATCTGAAAGGTATGCCAATCCAGTCCATCCCGAATGTGAATTCCGCCGGGGAATGGACATATCTCTGGAACCCGGGAACAGGTATTATGCCGGGGACCTATACCATGACCGTGAGCGATCCCTATAAGACCGTTTCCAGCAGTGTGCCAGTCAAGGTTACCGGCAACGGGCAGCTTTCCATCACCGCGAACAACTTTGCTGCAGCTCAGGGAAACACGGTCTGGTTCTCCGGTTTATGTACAACAGGTTCCCAGAATGTCCAGCTGGTATTGTACGGGCCCGGGCAGTATTCGGGCGGGGTAGTCCTGGGTACGGTCTCGGTCCTTGCCGACAAGAACTGGAATTTCCCCTTCACCATTGATTTAAGCACCCCTACCGGATACTATACCATGTACGTATATGACATTCCCAAGACTGCCACAAGTTCAGTCCAGTTCTCCGTGGGTTATGCGTGAGATTTTTTCCCCTTTTTTTCAAGGTTTTCTGTTTTTTTCTCCAGAAGGCGGATGCAGCGGCCCGGAATTCCGCTAAAATGCCTATACGATACCTATTTGAATGATTTATACAAATACTCGTCCAGAGGATTACCATGAGTATCATCAAGAATTTCGTCAACATGTTCAAATCGGGGAGTGGTGAGGGGGAGGAAGCTCGTCTCCGTGCACAAAAAGAGCGGTACGAGAACTTCCTCAAGGCCCTGACTGAGGGGGATCTCGACGCCCGATGGGCTGCAGTCAGATCGGTAGGCGATCTTGGCGAACCGTTTATCGAACCGCTGATCCGGGGACTGAAGGATGAGTACTGGATCATCAGGCGCGGGTCTGCAGACACCCTGGGCAAGATCGGATCCCCTGCCGTTCTCCCGCTCATCAATGCCCTCGACAATCCCGGTGAGGATATCCAGCAGGAGACCATCCGTGCCCTTCAGCTCATTGGGGAACCATCCATCACCCCCCTTGTCCAGGCAACCAAGAACAACCACCCGCTCATTCGGAGGGGGGCGGTGCAGGCATTGGGAATCATGGGCGACGAAAGAGTGGTCCCAGCTCTCATCGAAGCCCTCAAAGATGCCGATGCCGGTGTAAGACATGAGAGTGCCGTGGCACTCGGGCGGATCGGTGATCCAAAAGCAGTAATCCCCCTTATCGCATGTCTCAATGATCCAAAAGAACAGGTCCGCCTTTCCGCGATGGCCACGCTCTGCTCCCTGGGAGAGCCCGCGATTGAGCCACTGATCCGTGCACTGGTTGATACCAACGATGATGTCGGCCGGAGGGCAGGACTCTCTATTGTCACGATTGGGGAGGTTTCCATTGAACCGCTCATCAGGGCTCTTGGCGACCAGAACCCCGGGATCCGCAGGGGTGCCATTGATGTGCTCGGACAGATAGGGAATACCCGGGCTATTACGCCGATCATCGATACGCTCGATGACCCCGAGCGGCTGGTCCGGATCGAGGCAGTAAAAGCCCTCTCAGCTCTGGGCGTTCCGGCAATCGCCCCGCTCATGCAGGTATTCAGGGAAGGGGATACAAGGATGCGGACCGGTGCAATGGAGGCGCTCTGGATGCTCGGGCAACCGGCAACGACCCCCCTTATCATGGTACTCAAGGATGACCAGAGCGACGTGCGTAAACGTGCTGCACTCCTGCTTGGGGAGATCGGCGACCAGAAGGCTGTCGATCACCTGACCGGCCTCCTCTCGGACGACAATGTCGCCGTCCGGCGCGAGGCATTCGAAGCGCTCGAGATGATCAAGAAGAGAAACGCTGCATAAACCCCCGTCAATCCTTTTTTTGTTAGGGTGCCGGTTCTTTTTTCCTGCCAGGTCTGGAGCGGTCAGAAAATTCACCAGACATTTTCCTCTCCTTGCGGGGATATCATGCAATACCGGCGGCTGGATGTGACAGGAAACCACGCAAACGTACCTTGCAACAACCTATATACGGACAAAAAAAACAGTGACACTGGGGCAACCCATGCGCCAGGTGGTTACAAAACGGAACTATGAGACGGTACTTGCCCGTTCTGCCGGGAACACGGCTGTACCGGTATCCTGTGATAGCTACCGGGAACGGCTGGTAAAATATGTACCGGTTGAGGTCCTCGCCCTCTACGTTTCAGTATACGGAATTGGTTATGCCGTCATGGGTACAGATCCCGGGTTCTCTCTTGCCAGCCGGTGGATCCTTATTGCGGGTATTGCCGCAACCCTGCTGTATCTCTGGAAATCTGAAGGGGTTGTGGATGTTGTTCAGTTGTCGATCTCTCTTATCGGATTTGTCGCCTGGGCGTTTGCACTCGGTGTTATCCCGGTGTCGGAACTTCCCTGGTATAACCAGATCGCTGCTGCAATCTTCCTCTCGGCATATATCTTTTTGACACCGCTGATTGACGGTATCCCCGACCGGTTCTGACAGGCCGGTTCCTGCCGGACCGTCATCCTGGTGAAAAATTCAAATGCGAAGCGGGCAGATCCTCAACCATGGACCCTTACATGCAGGAAGCCATTGCAGAGGCAAAGAAAGGGCTTTTGGAAGGAGGTATTCCTATTGGCTCGGTTCTGGTACGGGGAAACACCATCCTTGGGAGAGGTCATAACCGCAGGGTCCAGGAGGATGACCCGGTTATCCACGCGGAGATCGACTGTCTCCGTTCTGCCGGGCGGATCGGGAGTTATCGCGACACCGTCCTGTATTCCACGCTGATGCCCTGCTATCTCTGTGCCGGTGCTGCCGTCCAGTTCGGTATCAGGAAAGTGGTTGCCGGCGAATCGAGAACCTTTGCCGGTGCCCGGGCATTTATGGAGGAGCATGGGATTGAGGTATTCGACCTTGAACTGCCGGAGTGCGTGGATATGATGCAGGAGTTCATCCGGAAGAACCCAAGGCTCTGGAACGAGGATATCGGGGAGCTTTGAAGCCGTACCGGAGCACAATGGTCTGGAAAAAACCGGCCTTCTGTACGTTCCCCAAAATAAGACAGGGATAACTATGGAATGGATCTCCCAGGCCACCAGCACCATTCTCTCTCACAGAATACGGCAACTTTTTTTTAATACCCGGATACCGGCAGATTCCCGCTGGCGCCTCCTGTATAACTGCCCACCTCATTCAGCCTGCAGTATTGAAAACATTCCAGACATGGATCCAGAGGAGGTTCTATTATGGAAAGCGTTTTATTAAACAGAATATAGAGTGAATTAACCGGAATTCAATCGATGCCCCATGATTTCAGTCCTGCTAGTTGATGACGAGGATTCGCTCCTCGATCTGACGAAAACGTTCCTGGAGAAAGCAAAGGACATCGAAGTCACCGCAACCTTGTCGGCATTTGATGCACTCACCCTTATGGAATCTGATATGTTTCATGCCGTGGTGTCGGATTATGAGATGCCACTCATGAACGGCATCGATTTTTTAAAAGCCGTCAAGTCGCGGGGTGATGACACCCCCTTCATCATTTTCACCGGCCGCGGGCGCGAATATGTTGCCATTGATGCCCTGAACAACGGTGCAGCATTTTACCTCCAGAAAGGGGGCGATGTCACCACGCAGTATGCCGAACTGCGGAATATGATCCACCAGGCAGTCCAGCGCAGGCAGTCAGAACAGGCCCTTCTCACAAGCGAGGAACGGTACCGCGCAGTGGTTGAAAGCCAGATGGAGCTGATCTGCCGGTTCCGGCCGGATGGATCCTATCTTTTTGTGAACGGTGCATTCTGCCGGTACTATGCCAAGACTATCGATGAACTGGTCGGGCACCGGTTCCGCCCTGCACTCTTTTCCGAAGACCGGTCGGCAATCGATCTCCATTTCTCCACCCTCTCGCCGGATAATCCGACAGGCACCATGGAACACCGGATCATCTGCCCCCATAGCGGTATACGGTGGCAGCAGTGGAGCGATACCGCCATCTTCGGTGAGCGGGGCGAAGTGATCGAGTTCCAGTCAGTTGGGCGGGATATCACGGATAAGAAGAAAACGGAAGATGAACTCAAAAACACGCTCTCTCTTGTTGAGGCCACCCTTGAATCAACCGATAATGGTATTCTCGTAGTCAACCAGGAGGGAAAGATCATCAGGATGAACGGCAGGTTTGTCGAGATGTGGCGTATTCCCGGCGATCTCCTTGCCGCGGGGAAAGATGAACAACTGCAGACCGCGATTCTGGATCAGTTATCAGATCCTGATTCGGTAATCACCAGGATCAGGGAAGTGTATAGCAAACCTGAAGCGGAAAGCCACGACCTGCTTTATTTTAATGACGGGCGGGTATTTGAACACAATTCAAAGCCGATGTTCGTTGCCCGGGAGCCGAGAGGGAGAGTCTGGTCGTTTCTTGATATCACTGAACGGATCCGGGCCGAGAAAGTGCTCATGGAGGCTAACAAGAAACTGTACCTCCTCAATACCGTCACGCGTCACGATGTCTTGAACCAGCTGACCGCAATCTCTTCCATGCTCCAGCTGGCTCACCATAAGGATGTTGATAACCAGCTCAATGAACTGCTTGGGCGGGCAGAAAACTCGGTCGATGTTATCGAGCGCCAGATTGCGTTTATGAGCGATTACCAGGATATCGATATCCATACCCCCCGCTGGCAGGATCCCGCCGAAATTCTCGGGAGGGTAAAGGAGGCAATGCCGCCCGCCTCCGCGAGGCTGGAATCAGAGCTATCAGACCTGGAAATCTATGCCGATCCTCTCCTTGAAAAAGTCTTCATTAACCTTGTCGATAACGCGATCAGGCACGGGGGAGGAATATCCCGGGTGAGATTTTATTCACGGGAGGAGAACGGGGAGATCTTCATCTTCTGCGAGGATGACGGGCGGGGGATCCCACCGGAGGAAAAAGAGCGGATCTTTAACCTTGGGTATGGCAATCATACCGGCTTTGGTCTCTATCTTGCCCGGGAGATCCTGTCTATCACCGATATCACCATGGATGAAATCGGGGAGCCGGGAAAGGGGGCCCTCTTCCGGATAAGGGTTCCGGGAAAAGGATTCCGTACCAAACCGGGGAGGGCGACATGAAAAAAGAACAGCAGATGAACAGATACCCGTCATCCAGATTATGGCATGAAGGGAAATGGATAGTACAGGGGCATAGAAAATTAGAATCAGGGGTATGAAAAATGGCAGGCAGAATCAAACAGCTGATCGATACAATCATTGAGCAGGAAGCGAAAGGCGATCCGAGGTTGATCAATATTACCCGGACAAAGCTCATAGTGAGGGGAATTCACCCGGATAAATACTCTCCCCATTCGGAGGATGATCCCATTATTATCCGGCAGCTTGAAAAGATGATCCGGTTGACGGGAATTGCCAATGTTGCAGTGGCTGTTTCAGAGGCAGATTCAGTAAAAGAAGCTGTTCTGGAGATAAAAAAGACCATCCGGGTTGTCCAGCCAAAGATGATTCTCTATTTTGCCTCTTCAAGTTACCCTGCCCAGGAGCTTGCGCAGCACATGAAGGATGCCTTCCCCCAGGTGTGCGTGTTTGGCTGTTCAACTGCCGGTGAGCTGGCAAACACCCGGATGCTCAAGAATTCTGTTGTTGCAATGGCGTTGAATGCAAACATTATAGAAGATGTCAGGGTTGCGACCATCAGGGACCTCCGGCATGCAGACGGGGTCAGTCATGCATTTGAAGAATTTGAGAAGCATTTTGGGACACCCATGCGGGATCTCGACTTCCAGAAATATGTAGGAATTATCCTTTTCGACGGGCTTGCCGGGGCTGAAGAGCAGACCATGGAGACGATCGGGGACCTGACCCGCGTGTTATTCATCGGCGGATCGGCCGGCGATGACCAGAAATTTGTTGCAACCCAGGTAGCTGCCAACGGGAAGGCATACTCTAATGCCGCCGTTCTCGCCCTGATCAAACCCTCGGTGAAATTTGATTTTATCAAGACCCAGAGTTTCCGGACCCTGGATAAACACCTGATCCCGACCAGGATCGATGAGAAGACCCGGGAAGTCTGTGAGTTTGACGGAAAACCTGCAGTTGACGCGTACGCAGAGGCAGTAGGGTGCCCGCGGGAGGAGGTTGCAGAACATTTCATGGTCAACCCGCTGGGTCTTGTTGTGGGACATGATGATATCTATGTGCGCAGCCCGTTCCGTGCAGAGGGGAACAGTCTCTATCTCTTCTGCCATGTGAAGGCCGGCATGGACCTTGCACTCCTTGAATCCACCAATATCATCGTCGACACGAAGGCAGCACTGGAGCGGAAAAAACTCGAACTTGGCCGGATCTCGGCTATTATCAACTTCCACTGCATACTGCGGACCCTTGAGCTCGAGCAGAAGCACCAGACAGAGGAGTACGGCAATATTTTTTCCGGTATCCCGACCATCGGCTTCTCAACCTACGGTGAGGAGTTTATCGGGCACATCAACCAGACATCCACGATGCTGGTATTCCGGTAATTTTTTACCGGGTATTTCATAAAAAAAAGAGACAGAAATAGTAATTATTTCAGTTCTCCCAGACCCTTCCAGTAATCGTACTCATGCTTCCAGAGGTCCTTGTTGAACATGACAAGGCGCTTGAAATATTCCCTGCGCTCTTTGTGGTGTTTCTCCTGGACCGGATCCTCCCATTTCGTTTTGATCGCATCAGCCAGTTTCCTTCCCAGCTCCTTTGCCTGGTTCTCACCGGCCGTAATTGCACTCGGATCGGCGCCAACGTGGGATCCGACTTTCCCAACTGTGGTTGCCCCGAAGTTTAAAAGCGCCATGTTCATGTACTCTGCAACCTCGTCAGCATATGTTCCGCCGGCTGTACAGACGGCGCACCCGTACTTCCCTGCAAGCTGCTGGCAGTGGACAACGTCTGCCATCCGGTCAAGCATCGTCTTGAGCTGGGCAGTCACCGCATTGATATAGTTCGGTGAGCCAAGGATAATGCCATCGGCGTCCAGCATCTTTTCAAGGAGCATTGCGTAATCATCGTCAATAACGCACTCGCCTTTTGCATAGCAGGTGCCGCAGGCAGTACAATACCCGATGTCAAGGCTGCAGATATCGATGAACGTGACATCGGCCCCCGATTGCCGGGCACCTTCGAGTACTCCCATGACCAGACGGCGGGTCTGGCTCTTCTCGCCTTTCGGGCTTGCATTGATTCCAAGGATCTTCATCATACGGTCACTGGAGAGGGGTATATGCTGGAATGGATAAAAGGGTGTTTGAGACCGACCCGGCACTTGCTTGTTTTTCCCTGTGCAGGGCCGGGCAGGAAAACTCTTTTTTAACCTATTGCGGACAGAGAGTACCGGTAATACTGATGTGAGGAGATCTCCTGTGCTCATCCGCGACATTGCCGACTGCCCCCATGAACGGGTCATCGATCGTTCGATTCTCTCTGAGATCCTGCACCCCGACAAGACGGCCGGTGCCGGGGGGCTCGGGTGCAGTGTCGCCCATGCAATTGTTCCAACGGGGGAGTCCACCCTCCCGCACGTCCTTTCGGTCTCAACCGAGATCTATTACATCCTGAGCGGGAGTGGCGAGATGCATATCGGCCCGGAACATGAGCAGGTTCACGAGGGGCAGATTGTCCTGATCCCTCCGGGAGCACGCCAGTATATCCAGAATACCGGGACCGGAGATCTTGAATTCCTCTGCATTGTTGCACCAAAATGGCAGGCAGAGGACGAGAAGATTGTACGCTGACAATATGTCCCCTAATCGAACCTCTGAATCACCGATAGGGAAATTGATACAGCAGGAGATCACACCATGAGGTGAGAGCAATGAATGAAGAGAGCGAGTACCATATAGCGAAAAACCGGCTGGAGACCCTTTTCGATGGTATCTTCGCCATCGCGATGACCCTGCTCGTCCTGAGCATTGCTGCACCAAAACCTCCGGTTTCTGAGGCTGCAAAAATCCTTCCCAAGGAGATTTTCCATCTCTTCCCGCAGTTCTTTATCTTTGTTATCGCTTTTCTGGTGCTCGCAATCTTCTGGCTGATCCATCACCGGCAGTTCCATTTCATCAGGATCGTTGATCCGCGGCTCCTCTGGATCAATGTCTTCCTCCTCATCTTCATTGTCCTTATCCCGTTCTCAACCGACATAGCCGGGGACTACCCGGAGGTGCCTATTGCGGTTCTCTTCTTCCATGTGAATATCCTGATGATAGGGCTCATCTTTGCCGTTCACTGGAGACACATCTGCCATTCGGAACACCTCTGCGATCAAAAGCCGGATGATTCCGTGATACGGGCACGTTTCATCGATACTACCCTCATACCAGTCGTTGCCGTTGCTGCAATCCTGGTATCCATGATAAGTTGCCCGGCTTCGTTGCTCGTGTACCTCACCATCCCGGGGATTATTCTGCTCATGAACCCAAAGAGCATTTTCTGAGATCGCTGAGTGTATGGCTACGGCACATGCACCGGTTTAAGTTTTTTATATCCGGAAAAAAGGGGGAGGATTTAGTCCCAGTAATTTTTAACAAATAACCGGGATTTCTGAATCTTCGGACTCAGGAACCGCAGGGCAATCGGTACTATCAGGATGGTAACGATGATATTACCGATAAGCCATGTAGAGAAGACACTCCCGATCTGGTCGGGGGTGATGATATTCCCAAGACTCATGGTCCAGGCGGCCCAGGCGGCCCCGATGACATTGTTGATGATAACCCCGAAAACGACAAGAATATTGATATCGCGGAGATTTGCAAGGCTCAGGTCTACATCAAGCGATCTGACCGCAACGAGCGGGATGAGCACCTGCAAAAGACCGGCCACAGCCCAGTAAACGACAACTTCCGGATGGTTCGAGAGCCCGCCCGGAGAAAGGAGGCCGGAACCGATGAATGTCCCGACATATGCGGCGATCGCACCATAAGCACCAAACCAGAGCGTGAAGAGGATCATGAATGCAACGGCGATATACAGCCCGGATACCCAGTTTTGTCCGGCGGGCAGGAAAAGAGTGCAGAGCCAGGCTAAAAGAGTATCAATAACAATTAAGACGAGTGTGAGAATCACAAAGGAATAGGTAGGTTCATGAGTTTTTTTCATGGTTACACCTTTATTGCATATTGTATGCACTTAAAATAGTATTTATCCTTTTACGGAATTGTCAGCATTTTTTTTGAGTCGTTCAATTACACAAGGTATCTGCCGGAACGGGCTGAAATTCGGCCAGGCTATTTTCCTTCCTGTTTTTTATAAAACGTGCAGAAAGATCCGCACCGGGTGCAGCCCTCGTTGCAGGGCTCGATATGGATAGTCACATTGGCCCGCGGATACTCCAGCATGAGATCTGCTTCGAGATGATCAGCGAAATCATGGGACTGCAATACCGTGATCTCCCCGGGCATCACGAGATGGAACTCGATAAAAATCTCTGGACCCGAGCGCCGGGTCCTCAGGTCGTGGAATCCTGCATAGTCGTTTGAGTGTTCGCAGATGATCTTTTTGATGCGCTCTTCATCCGCCTCCGGGATACTGTGATCAATGAGATCGGCAAATGACCGCACGGTAAGGTCATAGGCAGCCTTCATGATGACAATGGCAACCCCGATGGCAAAGAGCGGGTCAAAGAGCGTGATCCCGGTAAGCCGGATAAGGATGAGGCCGAGAAACACGCCGAGCGAGGTGTAGACGTCAGTTCTCAGGTGCCAAGCATCGCTCTCGAGTGCTATGGACTCGGTCTGTTTTGCCACCTTCATGAGACGCTGGGAGACATACCAGTTGACAAGGGCTGAGATCCCCATGACGGCAATACCCGCAAACAGCAGTTCGGGTTTGAGCTCCTCGGGACTGTGGCCCAGCAGCTTGATGACCGCTTCCCGGATGATCAGGATCGCTGCAACAAAGATGAGCAGGGCTTCTACAAGACCGGAGATATCCTCAAACTTCCCGTGACCGAACGAGTGTGCAGCATCCGGGGGTTCTGCAGATTTCCGAACCGAAAAAAATGCGATTACTGCCGCGATGAGATCCATCGAGGAGTGGATAGCTTCTGAGATGATACTGACAGAGCCGATTGCAAACCCGACAACGAATTTCATCAGCACAAGGCCGGCGTTGGAGATGACAGAGAGGTGGGCGGTCTTTTCCTTGAGCTTGTCGAGGGTCGCTTTATCAGCTGGGGGAGAACTCATTCCGTTCGTATCAGTATTCGGCGGCTGTCCACTTCAAGGTATGGCGGGGCCTTCTGATTACCCGCTACGGGAAACGGTTTACCGTTGTGTCTGGACAGGGGTCATATGCTGCCTGCCGCAGAAAGAGTGGAGAAAATATCTGATAACTTCCATTATTTTCGCAGTTAACGCCAGATTCATCATCTTTTCCCGCACAAGGGATCCTGATCGAATATGTTACGCAGGATGAGTTGTTCCCTTGCATTCGCCATGATTGTTGTAGTCATCATTATCGCAGCTGGCTGCACCAGTTCCACTTCAGTGCCTGCACCTGGGGAGATAAAAAAATTCAGTTCGGCGGCCGAGATCCGCCAGTACATAGAGGAGAACACGAAACTCGCGATGGAAGCGGAAGATGGGGGATATTCCACCATAGGTGTGGCAGTTGCCAAAGATGCCGGTGTGGCACCTCCATCGCGGGCATCAGCCGAATCAGGCACGGGTCTCTCCAGCTCCATGCCATTGGCCGGGACCGTAGACCATTCAGAGACCAACATCCAGGTTGCCGGTGTCGATGAGCCGGATTTTGTGAAGAATGATGACAGGTATATCTATGTGATCTCCGGGGATGCCCTGACGATCGTTGATGCCTACCCAACCACGACGGCTTCAGTAGTATCCAAAACTACCCTTGACGATACCCCCAAAGAACTTTTCATCTATGGGGACCGGCTCGTACTCTTCACGACCGGCAGCGCACCTGCACCGGACAATTCCGAATCTGCCTCAACCCCGCGGATTATGTCCATGCCCTATCACCGGAGTACCTCACCTGTAACTCATGCAGTGTTCTATGATATCAGCGACCATAAGAACCCGAAACTCTCAAAGGACTACGTGATCGACGGCGATTATATCGATGCCCGGCTGATCGGCAGCAACCTCTACCTTGTCACCCGCGAGCAGGTGTACATCTACCAGAGCAGGGATTTTACCGTACCGGTTATAAAAGAGAGCGGTAAGATCATCGCCTCACCGGGGGTCTATTACTTCGACAATCCTGAACGGCAATATGCATTCACCACTATCACCTCGTTCGACATGAACAGCGGAAATGAGAAGGATGCAAAAACATATCTCGCCGGCAGCGGCAACATCCTCTACGTCTCACCGGCCGCGATGTACATCAGCTACCAGAAATATCATACCATCTATCCTATGAGGGGTGTTGTGGAGCCGGCGATTGCAGTCGATGGACGGGAGGTCCGCACGGTGGGGGCTTTTTCAGGAGTCTCCTCTCCCGTGCTCCCGGCGGATTTCAATTCGATGAGTGAGGCCGAAAAGCAGGCCGTGATCGCTGAAATGAAGAGCGGGGAGCAGGAGTTGATCAAAAAGAAGGAAATCGACCAGAGCACGACCATCATCCACAAGATCGCAATCGATAACGGCGCGATCACCTACATAGCGAGGGGCGATGTGCCGGGATACCTGAACAACCAGTTCGCGATGGACGAGTACGACAACAATCTCCGCGTTGCAACTACATCGGATGTCTCGACACCAAGGGGGCAGTACGAGTACAACAACGTCTTCGTGCTCAACACCGGCATGAAAGTAATCGGTTCCCTGACTCATATTGCCGAGCAGGAGAAGATCTACTCAACAAGGTTCATGGGCGATCGCCTCTACATGGTAACCTTCAAGCGGATCGATCCGTTCTTTGTCATCGACCTCTCAACCCCGGCGAGCCCGAAGATCCTCGGCAAACTCAAGATCCCCGGCTACTCGGATTACCTCCACCCGTATGATAACAACTACGTCATTGGTCTTGGCAAAGAGACCGGCACCAATGACTGGGGAGGGGTCTCAGCACAGGGGCTCAAACTCGCCCTCTTTGATGTGAGCGACGTGGAACATCCCCGACAGGCAGGGAAAGTCGAGATCGGTGATGCCGGTTCGGACTCCGCGGCGATTTCCGATCACAAGGCCTTCCTTTTCAGCAAGGCAAAGAACCTCCTTGTTATCCCGGCCCGGGTAGTCCGGCAGGACGCTATGCAGGCTGGGAAGCTGAGTGGAGACCAGCCGCAGATCTGGTACGGGGCGTACGTCTTCGGAGTGAGTCCTGAAAACGGATTTGTCCTGCGGGGCACCATAGAGCACGGTACGGGTGGCAGCGGGTACTACTTCTATGGCAGTTCGCAGAATGAGGTAAAACGCTCCCTCTATATCGGTGACATGCTCTATACACTTTCCACAAAAAAGATCCTTGCAAACCCGCTCGACCGGATCAATACAACTGTTGCAACGATTGTACTGAATGGAAAGGATGAAGTCCTGTATCCGCCCATGCGAATGGCAGAGTAAAAAGATCGTTTTTCTTTTTTTAAAAAGTTACAACGGCTGGGCATTCATGTTTGCCGGGATAAGATGCCGAAGTCCCGGAGCCACGATGTCGGGGAGTTGGATGAGGTGTCCCGGAAGGCAACAGCAACCGGGGATTTCCCGGTTGTTACGTTTGCGGTGAAGTTGGCTACTGGGAAGATCAAGTTGTTGACTGAGATGTATGTCGGTTTTTCCATCGTGTCGCTGCCAAGGTCGTTCCATGCTTTCAGCGAGACATTGTAGGTACCTGCGGTTGTGTACTGGTGTATCGGATTCTGATCGGTCGAATTTATGCCGTCACCGAAGTTCCAGAGCCATTTTATTGGTGACGCGCCCGAGGTGTCGGTGAACGTCACGTTCAGCGGGACTTTACCGGAGGTTGGTGTGGCGGTGAAGTTTGAGAATTGACGGGCGTAAACATACAAACTAATCCGATCTCCAGATTGCGTTGTACCGGAAAATATCCAGACAGGTTCCAGAAAGATCTGGGGGTCAGTCCTGCTCTTTTCATAAAATCCTAAAGTAATATTGGTGATGACGATACCTGAATCCGACATCACATGATGAATACTTTCGCCATTCTGAAGTTTTTCTACTGCCTGCTGGGGGGAGATTATTGAGACGTTGGTTCCGGTGTATTCAAGATGTCTCCAGATTTTATAAATCTCCAATAATTCTCCGTTTTCACCCAAATTAATAGCAATCCTGTCGCCATCCCCGATAACTGGTAATCCCATCAGATTTCTAGTATATAATACACCAGTGAATGTAGGCCATTTTTCTAATACCTCCCCAGTATCGCGATTCATTTTTTTCATATAATTAGTATTTACCATTACCAGCTTCGCATCTGGCGGTAAACCCCCGTATGATGCCATTACTTGCTCCGCAACTCCAGGAGCATCCTTTTCTGAGGTTACGTTATTTTTTGGGGACATCGGATCTCCGGGAGACAGATAAACTGCATCACCCTCCAATAATGTCCCTTTATACAGGGGAAACGATGCTGGAACCTCCGGAGATAATGCGTGGATAGTAATGTAATCCGATTGTCCCAGCAGATTCAGATGCAGATTATTTCTGCCAATGGTAGCATCGATCCATTTATGCGATGGATCATTGGTATCATGCGTTGACAAGAATAATTGAGAATTTGATAATACCGCGATTCCAGTTAATGCTATCGTCATTGTTACTACAACTGCAATCAAAACTATGGATTTTTTCATGATGTCACTTCTGGCCCAACACATTGCCATTCATTATAAAAATACGAATGATCGTTGGGATCTTTGTCAGCTGCCATCGACCCATGACCCGGAAGATAATCGTTATTGTACTGATCCTTGTTCCCGAATATCACCGCTGCCGTCACCGAAGGGGGTTGATTCTGCCTCGTCGCATTATAGAATGCTTTTGATAACGGTTTGGCTGCTGCGGCTGGATATGTTCGGCCTTGTGCCATTTCAATAAAGTCAGTTTTTTCTTTAGTTCCGGTATATTTTTTAGTTGTGTATCCGAATATCCCGTGAGTAGTACTAAGTGCCTTACTCCATGACCGATCGCTCAAAATATCACAAGAATCCAAATAAACCCATTTATTGTTTCCTCCCCACTTTCCTGCAACATCCGTTGCGTGAAGAGTTTGTCCATTACTCAAGGCGAGGTAGGTCTTTCCCAAAATAAATAAGTCCTTAGCTCCATGACCGGCATGATAATGGAAGATGGCATTATTCAGACCCCCTCCATTAATTCCCAAATCTTCTTTTGTTACAGAGGTCTCCTTTTTCCAGGATACCGGTATCCATGTTACTTTATTGTCATGCTCTAACGAATTACTAAGTATAGTTGCCTCCAAATCCACAGCACTGGAAATATCTTCAAAACCTGCACTTCCTGGATTACCAACTTGAGTAATGGAGAAAGAATATTGTGTCGGCGTCGGCGTCACTGTCACTGTCGGTGTCGGCGTCGGAGGCGCCGTTACCACCACATACCCGGTCTTCGTTTCCGTGTTACTTCCATAGGCATTTGTCGCAGTGAGCTGGACGGTATAGAATCCGGGGGTTGTGTAAGAATGAGACGGGTTCTGCTGAATTGACGTCCCGCCATCGCCGAACGACCACGACCACGATGCCGGGCAGACACCGGTTCCTTTTTTGGGGATAATTTTTGACATATGGAAAAATCAGGGTTGGATTATTTTCACTTCTTCCCCGCTGCAAACACCAGCCCGGTAATTGCGAGACCGGCTATCGCAACCAGAGGCGAGAGAGGTTGTCTCGTTGGCCTGGGGGTAGGCCGGGTTGTCGGCGGTGTCGTGGGTATCGTTGTTGGCGGAGCAGCGGACACCGAAATATACCCCGGCCGGTTCAGGGAGCCGGTGCCGTCCACGTTGGTCGCGTCCAGCACGATTGTGTAATTACCGGCATTGGAATAGACGTGGACCGGGGACGGGAGGGCCGAAGTCACCCCGTCTCCAAAGGACCAGTTCCAGGAGGTTGGTGCATTGGATGAGGTATCGGCGAATGCGACCGTGAGAGGCGCCTGCCCGGAGAGCGGTGTGGCAATAAAGTTGGCTATGGGGGGAGTGAGCGGGAGAACCGTGATATAGTTGTTCACGGTTCTGTTCAGATCCCCGTCGCCATTCGCGGTTTCGAGATCAACGCTGTAGTTCCCGGCACGGATGTACGTATACACCGGGTCCGGCACCGATGCATTTGTGCCATCCCCGAACTGCCAGAACCATAATGTCGGTGTACCCCCGGAAGAAGTATCATTGAAGAATACTGTCAGCGGCACTTTTCCCGACCGGGGTGTGGCCGAAAAGTTGGGGAAGCTCGGGTTCGGGGTTACCCGGATATAATCCGGGCTTATCCGGATACCGCTCCCGTTCTCATTCGTTGCATTCAGGCTCACGGTGTAATTGCCGCCCCGGTTATATTCATGGATGGGATGTTGATTCGTGGATGTTGAGTTGTCACCGAAGTCCCAGAGCCACGATGTCGGGGAGTTGGATGAGGTGTCGGTGAAAACAATGGTGACGGGAGATTTACCGGTTGTTACGTTGGCGGTGAAGTTGGCCATTGGGAAGATCAAGTTATTAACTGATATGTATGCCGGTTTTTCCATCGTGTCGCTGCCAAGATCGTTCCATGCTCTCAGCGATATATTGTACCTGCCGGCGGATGTGTACATGTGCACAGGGTTCTGTTTGGTTGAGTTTGTACCGTCGCCAAAGTCCCAGAGCCATGTTGTTGGCGAAGCGTCCGAGGTGTCGGTGAAAGTCACGTTCAGCGGGGCTTTGCCGGAGGTTGGTGTGGCGGTGAAGTTTGAGAACTGGCGGGCGTAGACGTAGAAATCAATTGGGGCACCGGATGAGGTATAGCCGGAAAAAATCCAAATTGGCTCCAAGAAAACTTCTGGATCGATTCTGCTTTTTTCGTAATATCCTAATATAATAGTATTAACAGTAATATTATCGGAATCTACAGGTGGCTCAATTATCTCACCATTTTGCAGTTTTTCGATTGCTTTGGTGGGAGTGATTATAGAGACATTATGTCCTGTATATTCAAGAGTTCTCCAGATTTTATAAATCCGCAGAAGCGTTCCGTTCTCTCCCAATTCAACTCTAAGTTTATCACTTTGACCACCAACCGGCATTCCATTTAGCTTTCTGCGGTATGATACAACTGTACAAAGTGGATAACTCTCTACTACCTTTAAAGTAGTGCGATTATATCCAATTGCATAATTAATTCTTGAAATACCTAACTCTGCATCTGAGGGCAGTCCACCATATGGCCCCATCGCAATTTTTGCAGATTGCGGAGCCTCCTGTTCTGATATTAAGTTAGTTCTTTCTGTAAATGAATCGCCAAGAATGACATCGAGAGTATCTCCTTGATGAAAAACTCCCTTGTATAAAGGTAATGATTCGGGAGCCGTAGGCACGGCTGTCTGAATGACAATCCCACTAATTGAACCAAGAGTATGGGAGGATATTTTTTCTACAGGTATTATTTTATCAATCATCTTGTTTGACGGGTTACTTGTTTCGCTTATTGTTGATTGGGGGATGATATGAACTACCCATAACAAACTTGTAAAGAGTGCAGAAATGATTACTAACAACATAATTTTTTTTACATTAATTTTCATCAATATCACCTAACACGTCCAATTATCTACAAATAGGATGTCATTCGGATTTCCATCACTCTCAACAGATCCATAACCGGGCAAGTGATCACCATATGCTTGACGTTTATTATAAAAGATTACAGCAGCGGTGGTTTTTTCATCATACGCCTCAATTGAGGCATTTTTATAAGCCAGATAGAGTGGCATCTTTTTTTCAGTTGCATATTGTAAGAATGCTGGCATTAACCAGCCATTTTCATGTACAGTGGATTGAAAACCAAAAATTCCATGAGAGGTATCTAAAGATTGGCCCCATTGAAGGTTCTCCAGAACTTTGCATGAGTATAAAAACACCCATTTATTATTTTTCCCCCATTTATTATTCACATCCAGGGGGGAAACCATTTCTCCATGAGGTAATTCAATTTGCGTAGGATCACCATGACCGAAATGGAAATGGAATGTCGCATCATTCAGACCTTCGCCAGAAGTACCAAAATCGGAGCTGGAGATGGTACTATCATCATGGTAAAATTTTAAATCCCATCCGGATTTTTCATGCAAAGAGCGGTTAATAAACATAATATCATTGTCGAAATTGTGTTCAAGCGATTCTTGCGTTGGATCGTTTTTAAATTCTGCTTTAGTCATTGAATAGCAATATGGGGAGGGGGGCGTCGGCGTCACTGTCACCGTTGGTGTCGGCGTCGGAGGCGCCGTTACCACCACATACCCGGTCTTCGTTTCCGTGTTACTTCCATAGGCATTTGTCGCAGTGAGCTGGACGGTATAGGATCCGGGGGTTGTGTAAGGATAAGAGGGATTCTGTTGCGTTGACGTCCCCCCATCGCCAAACGACCACGACCACGAGGTCGGGGAGCCGGTGGACGTGTCCGTGAACTGCACGTTCAGAGGGGGTAACCCTGAGAGCGGCGTTGCGGTAAACGCGGCCACAGGAGGTTCACGGACAGGGCCATCGTTCCCGAAGGACAGGTAACCGGTTGAAAGGGCTTTATCACAGAGGCCGTTATTTCCTACAAGATAAAACCGCACACCCGTTATAGGATAACCGGCAATCGATGAAGGGGCAAAAATCTGCCAGGTATTCTCCGATGTATTCGATGTGCGGACATCTGCAAGATGACGCCCGTAACAATCACCACCGGGAAAACTATACGCATCAACAATGAATCCATTCACCGTGAAAACATTCGGCGGTGCGGTGCCACTCACAACAGTCCCGCCTGCCGCAAATGATATCGTAAATGGATTCGGAATATGATACTCCCGCTCTGATGTGGCAATCGCACCTGTCGCTGCCCAGGGCGACGGCTGAAAACTATAGGCACCAGCGGGAGATATAATAAGAAGAACTATACTGAACATAATTAAAATGTGTTTATTATTTCGCGTAATAATAAAACCTCAATATAAATAAGTTGCAATCAAAAGGAATTTAATAATTTCGCAACGCATTGCGTGACTCAATGCCATGCATTGACACGTTCAATGCAATACAATAGAGCCCTGACACAGGAAGCAATTGATAAAAATGGCTCAGGTGATCGGGTATGAAAAGATCCGGTTCGAACAGAACCATGAGAACGGACATGATGCCGGATGGTCACACGCGTATACAATGAAACTGCCGGTGCATTTTCATGTTAAACCAACACAGCATGAGCATTCCTCACCTCTTGGCCCCTCGCCGGTACGGCAGGATAATACCCTGTTTTTCCATTGGCGGGTAATTGAAGCGCCACGGGGATCCCTTTGAGGAATGGAAAAGGAACCGTTGTGGCGGGTGATCAATGCTCCATTTTTTCAACCAGGGTTTGGTTGAAAAAAAATAATCAGGGTCCGGTAGATCTGCAAATGATTTTCAATCGGGATCATGATCGCGATGAACTTTTTGAAATCGAAGCTTGATTGAAAATTAAAAATCAAAGTCTGCCAAAAAAATTTTCATCAGGGTTTGATGATGAAAAGTTAAGTACGTATGCACTAGTGCACCCAAACCGTTCACGACGAGAACTGGATCGCGAGACCTGGTTTTCAATCACGATTCGCTGAAAAATTTTCAATCAGGATCTGGTTGAAAGGAAAAAATCGAAGTCCGGTTGAAAATTTCAAATCAAGGTTTGATTGATCTGCAAATGGTTTTCAATCGGGATCCTGATTGTGATGGAAAAATTTCAGGCAAAGTCTGGTTGAAAAAAGCGGTTCCGTTGCAACCCGACATGAGATGAGAATTCGCTTGGGGGGACAAAAACAGGGCATGCTCCTCAGGCCTGGGAATCCGGTTTGAGAAAGATGGCTAAAAAAGGGGAAATCCCCCGGATGATCGTGGGATTCCTGACACTATGTTACCGGCTGGGCATTCATGTTCGCCGGAATAAGCCGCCTGAGCACAAACTCGGGTATCTGGTTCGACGTCCTGACGGTCATATCGAAGAGATTATTCTTCCCGCTGGTGCCAAGGTACGTGAGCGTGATCTGGAAATCCGTGTCGATGAGGGGGATACCGAGAACCGTCACCCGGGCATGCCGCGGGCTTATCACCCGTTGCTGGCCGACAACGAGTTTTTCCCGGGAGCCATCAACATCGGCAACCATCTCGTTGTCGTAAGACATGGTGACGATCCGGCTGTTCCCGATCATCACCGGTTCCCCGTCCGGCAGGGATACCCGGTACGAGGTGACATACGGGAACTGTGTCCCGGCCTGCGTATCAAGGACCGCGATTGTCAGGGTGACGATCGCAAGAGTGGCGATGAGAACAATGACCACGATAATTCCAAGGAGGACTTTTGTCCCCGTGCTCCAGCCCTTTTTGTTTTTGGATTCCATCTGGCTGAGTGTATCCGACATAATCTCCCATTGTACACGAACGGCGTGAAAATATATACGAATTGTGGCATTCTGGACACCCTGCCGGGCCATAAGATCCCCATAAAGTCCATTATCCCAAAAGGCCCATTGTTATAGGATTTTGATGCGCATACCCATACAGAACGTCACACCGGAATGCGGCCACGCGGAAGTCTGCGGCTGGGTCCACGAGGTCAGGGACCTCGGCGGCCTCGCCTTCATGCTCATCCGCGACCGGACCGGCATCATCCAGGTGACCATCCCGAAGAAGAAAGTCCCCGAGGCAGTCCTTGCTGCGGTAAAAGCGGTCTCCCGCGAATCCGTTGTCCGGGTCAGTGGCCCGGTCAAGGCGATCGACAAGGCCCCCGGCGGCCGCGAGCTCGTGCCCGAATCACTCGAGATCATAAGCCTTGCCGAGACCCCGCTCCCGCTCGATGTTTCCGAGAAAGTCTCGGCTGAGCTCGACACCCGGCTCGATGCCCGGTTCCTCGATGTCAGGAGACCCCGTGTTGCTGCCGTTTTTGAGATCCGGAGTGCAGCAACCTACGCGATAAACCAGTATCTCCACAACGAAGGTTTCACCGGCATCACCACGCCCAAGATCGTTGCCGCGGCAACCGAGGGCGGGACCGAACTCTTCCCGATCGCCTACTTTGACAAGGAAGCCTTCCTCAACCAGAGCCCGCAGCTCTACAAGCAGATGATGATGGCTGCAGGCTGCGAGAAAGTGTACGAAATCGGACCGATCTTCCGTGCCGAAGAACACAATACCACCAAGCACCTGAACGAGGCAACCAGCATCGATATCGAGGTCTCGTTTGCCGACCACCTCGAAGTCATGCGCACCCTCGAAGATCTCATTGTTAAAACGTACGAGTACGTGAACAAGACCTGCAGCACGCAGCTTGCCAATATCGAAGTGGAGGATTTTACGGTTCCGAAAGCCCCGTTCCCCCGACTCCCGTACGCTGAGGCGATCGAGATCGCAGCAAAGAAGATCGAGGACCCGATCAAGTACGGCGACGATGTCAGCCCGGCAGCCGAGCGGGCTATCGGCGCCGAGATGGGGGGTCACTACTTTATCGTGGACTGGCCATCCGAGATCCGGCCGTATTACGCAATGCAGTACGAGAACAATCCATCCATCTGCAAGGCGTTCGACCTGATGCACCCCAGAATGGAACTTTCAAGCGGTGCCCAGCGGGAGCACCGGTACGACCGGCTCGTGCAGCAGATCGCAAAGAAAGGGCTCAATCCCGAAAGTTTCGAGTTCTACCTCCGCCCGTTCCGCTATGGCATGCCGCCCCATGCAGGCTGGGGGCTTGGTGCTGACCGGCTTGTCATGACCATGCTCGGGCTCTCCAATGTCCGCGAGGCGGTCCTCTTCCCAAGGGACATGCACCGGCTGGTTCCCTGACCACGAACTATTTTTACGCGGGCGTCGATGTGGTTGTAACAAATTCATAGCCCGGAATACTATGTCAAAGAGTTATTTCATCAACAAAGTGCTGGCGACAACCGTTGTCGGGAGTTACCCGGTGGTGAAGGGGAGCGGACTCAAGAGTCTCTTTGACCCGCTCCACGCGGCAGTGGAGACTGCCGTTGCCGACCAGATCGGGGCGGGCATTGATATCATCTCGGACGGGCAGGTCCGGGGAGACATGATCGGGGCCTTTACGGCCCAGCTCCCGGGCATCAAGGGACAGGAAGTGATTGGCAAAATCCAGCCTGCCGCCGGACCCATAACCACGGCTGATACAAAGTATGCCATCTCAAAAGCCCCCAAAGTGAAAGGGATCATCACCGGTCCTTCCACCCTTGCCCACGGGCTTCACCTGAGCACCCCGATGTACCGGAACAAGGAGGAACTGGCACTCGACCTTGCCGCAGCGCTGATCGTGGAAGCAAAAAGTCTCGAAGCAGCAGGGGTAACCCTGCTCCAGATCGATGAGCCGATCCTCTCGACCGGTATCGCGGATCTTGCCATCGGGAAGCAGGCGGTGGAGATGATCACCTCCGCAGTCCGCATTCCCACCTGCATGCATGTCTGCGGCAACCTGGGAAATGTCCTTGACGAGCTCCTGAAATTCAATGTCAATGTCCTCGATTTTGAGTTCTCGAAGAACCAGGCAAATCTCGATATCCTCTCCCGCCGGGACCTGGCCGGTAAGATGCTCGGGTACGGCTGCGTTGATTCCTCGTCCGAAGAGGTTGAAACCGTTCACGAGATCAAAAAACGGATCGAGAAAGCTGTGGAATACTTCGACCCGAAGATCCTCTTAATTGACCCTGACTGCGGTATGCGGATGCGGAGCCGGGAATCCGCGTACTGGAAACTCAAGAATATGTGCGACGCGGCAAAGGAAGTCCGGATCGCGCTGTAATTTTTAAAAATAAAATTTAAAAAAAAAATTCCCGGAAATTTTTTAAAAAAAATATTTTTTTCGGCAAAAAAATCATTGGCCGGCCCTGACCATCAGGAGACCCCTCCGGATCCCCCTTCCACCGGCCAAACCCCCCCATTATAGCACGATCGCAGGGGACTTTCTGCGCCCAATTGATGCTAATTGCGTTTTTCAAAACCTTCGGCGTGAAAATTTCTATCCGGCCGATTTGCGGGCAGAAATCCGGGCTCATTGTACCGTTTTTCCCCCAATTCGATCTGTTTTCGGATCCCCGAAAACGGGGGCCCGGATAAAGTCCGTTATACGGGCTCCGTTTGCCAATCCGGGCGTTTTACGAGGGGGCGACCATCGGGTACCCTTGCCCTTTTTTCCGGGTTTCTCACCGACGGAGAACTGGGGGAGTGTGGCCGCCTTGCCTGGGCTCACCGAGCAGGAGCGTTGTTTGAAACCTTTCAATTTTAATGGGGGTCAAGGGGGTGCACCCCTTGGGATGCTTCCCCCTCTGGGGGAGAGAGGGGGTCACCCTCATAATTTGGAAATAATGTGAAGCATACGATGAGAATGAATCTGGTAACAACGTACTGAAATAAATTCGGGGTATCACAACCGAATTAAGAGAGCTTGGAAAATTTTTTTAAAAATATTTACCCGATCCACCCGGATACGATAACGAGCCCGATTCCCACCATCGCAAGGCCGATGATAAGCCTGATGAGCCGGCGGTTCGTGGTCCGCCAGGTGTTCGCATTCCCAAGCGGAACCCCGTATGCCACGAGGAGCACGACAAGGGCGAGAGGCAGGACAAAGATCACATTATAGAGAATAAGATAGGGAAGTCCGGATACGAGCGTGAAGCTGCGGCCCATGAGGCCGAGGATACCGATATAGATCCCGCCGGTGCAGGAAAACCCGAACACACCGGCGAGAATTCCCAGGACAAACGAAGCCGGCATGGACACTTTTTCCAGATAGCGTCCGATTATTCCCTTCTTTGAATCGGGAACGGAGAGAAGGAAGCGGTCATTGTTCCTGATCACATCAAAGATCGTTATCAGTCCAAGAGCAACCGCAACAGCGGCACCGATGAGCGAGAATGCTCTTGAAAACCCGGACAGGGAAAATACCGAGAAGAGTCCCACACCGACAAGGAGATGGAAGAGGAACATCGCTGCCACATATGAGCCACCGACCAGCAGAATTCTCTGCCGGTTCCCTGCAGCAACCAGCGAGACTAAAAGGAAGATCAGGATGGCAAAGGCACAGGGGTTGATGCTGTCGATGAGTGCTGATACGACCACCACGGGGATGGTCAGCGATGTAATTCCTGTCGGACAGTCAGAGACCGGGGATTGAGGCTGGCTGGAGGACGTGCCATTGCAGGCAGCCAGCCGTTCTCTCTCGGCAAGGACTGCTTCTTCCAGGTGGTCCCTGATCTCGACATCCCCACTGAAAGCGTGGTTCCCGATGATGATGAGGGGGATTCCGGCATTCCCGAGATTATACTGTCCCACCGTTGATGAAAAGATCTGCTGGTTTGTGGCGTTATTGTTCACTTCCAGCATCTCAATCCGGAGTTCCGGGTACTTCGCAAGAAGGGATGAAAGAACCGGCTTCACATTCTCGCAATGGCTGCAGCCGTTACCATAAAAATAGACCGCAGAAATCGTAAAATTGGTGGCTGGACTGCCAATCCGGGAAACACCGGGAGCAGGGGGTTCAGGTTCGCTCAGGGTTTTTTTTTAATCTGGTTAAGAATTGCCTGCTCAAGGCCGGCAGGAATGTCCCGCTCCCCGTTCAGGACAGTATCACCGACAATTGCCTGGGGGACACCGGAGTACCTGGTTTTGAGTTCCTGGTTGAGAGCGTAATAAAACGCATAGTTGGTTTCGTTATGCCATATTTCCAGGTACTGGAATTCAACATTGGGGTATTTCTGCTCAAGCGACTTCACCAGCGGCATAACATTATGGCAGTGGGGGCATTCTTCACCGTAAAAAAAATACACGGGTGCATTGCCCGTGGAGCCCGGGTTTGCACTTTCCATGGATACCCCGCTTGACAATGAGCCGGGGAAGAAAAAAAAGAGTGCAACACAGAGAATAATAACCGCAGTCAGGCCTGCGGCGATTTTTATTATTTTATCCATGAGTGATAATCCCTGTACCTATGTGCCGGTCCGTGATTAATAAAATTCCTTTATGGGAAAAAAATTATTTGAGCGAGATCATGGTTCCCACGCCGTCATTCGTGAACAGTTCCAGGATAAGGTTGTGCTCGATATTGCCATTGATGACATGGGAGTAGCTGACACCATTCTGCACCGCTTTTATCACGGAGTTTACCTTCGGGATCATTCCCTCGCCGATAGCCCCGGTTTTTTGCAGTTCGCCCGCTTCTGCAATGGTAAGTTTCCGGAAGACCTTTGTCCGCCCCTTGTCCATGACACCGTCAACGTCCGTCATGTTCACCAGCTTGTACGCCTTCAGGGCGATAGCGATATCGCCGGCCGCAGTATCGGCATTGATATTGAGGCTTCCCCCGGATTTGTCAATGGCAATGGGCGAGACCACCGGGATGTAAGACTTGTCAAGCAGAGTATTGAGAATGGTGGGATCGATCCATTCGATCTCTCCCACATGCCCGAGATCCACTTCCTTCTGGACACCGCCAATCTCGATCTTCTGGAGTTCCATCTTCTTTGCAAGGATCAGGTTCCCGTCGCTGCCCGAGAGACCGACTCCCCGGGCACCGCACTTGGCTATCAGGGAAACAATCCCCTTGTTGATCTTTCCTACGAGAACCATCTGGGCGATCTCCAGGGTTTCCTGGTCGGTTACCCGCAGCCCGCCGACGAAGACCGATTCCTTGCCCATCTGCTTCATCTTCTCGCTGATCTCGGGGCCGCCGCCGTGGACCAGCACAACCCTGATACCAACATAGTGCAGGAGAACTGCGTCGCGGATGGCATTTTCCAGTACAACCGGGTCCACCATCGCGTGGCCGCCCAGCTTGATCACGATTGTCTTCCCGTGGAACTGCTGGATATAGGGAAGAGCTTCCATAAGTACGTCTTCGCGTTTCATCATGTGGTGTACCTCCCGTTGATCTCCACATATCGCTCGGTCAGGTCACAGCCCCATGCGGTGGCTTCCTCCTTCCCGGCAGCAAGATCGAGGATGAAGACAACCGTCTTGCTGTGCATCGCCTGCTTGGCTTTTTTGAGGTCAGCAATGATCTCGCCGGATTTGACCAGGGGGTAGCGGTTCTTCCCGTCGCTGATCCAGAGGGAGACTGCATTCGGGTCAAACTTCACCCGGGCCCGCCCGGCTGCCGCCACTACCCGGCCCCAGTTGGGGTCTTCCCCGTAAACCGCGGTCTTCACCAGGGGCGATTCGATGACCGTCCGTGCAACTTTTGCTGCATCATCCTCTTTTGCTGCTCCCGTGACCCGGACTTCAAGAAGCTTGGTTGCTCCCTCGCCATCGGCGGCGATCTGTTTTGCAAGCGAGCGGCAGCACTCCTCGAGAGCCGCGGAGAACTCTTTCTCTTTTACTTTCCCGGATTCACCGGTCGCCGTGCAGAGGGCGATATCGTTCGTGCTCGTGTCCCCGTCAACCACGACCCGGTTGAACGACCGCTTTGTTGCCAGTTTCAGGGCCTCCTTGAGGGGTTTTGCCCCGATCTCGGCATCGGTATAGATGAACGCGAGCATGGTCCCCATATTCGGTGCAATCATCCCGCTCCCCTTGGTGATCCCGGCAACGGTGAATGTTTCTTTTTCAACCAGGGCATGTTTCGGGTACAGATCCGTGGTCATGATGGCATTGGCCGCAAGTGTCTCGGCCTCTGCACTGGATGCAAGATCAGGTGCGATCTGTTTACATTGCCGCTGGATAAGGGGCAGGTCCAGGTATCTCCCGATAACACCGGTGCTTGCTACCCCGACATGGTTTGCCGGGACCCCGAGAGCTGAGCCTGCATACTCGGTCATGACGACAGCATCCTTGTATCCTTTCTGCCCGGTATAAGCGTTTGCACACCCGCTGTTCACGATGACTGCATCGAGCCTGCCGTTCCGGATCTGGCTGCGCATGAGCTGGATCGGGGCAGCCCTGACAAGATTCTCCGTGAACACTCCGGCCGCGGTCCCGCTTGCCCGGATCAGTGCGAGACCGAACTTCCCTTCCTTCATTCCACAGGCAGTCACGCCCTCAACTGCGCAGATACTTCGTTTCTTCATGGTTTTTTTGCTCCTTCCTCAGCAGTATAGGTTGATCCGATCGCATTGATGATGTCTGCCCGGGTGATGATCCCGGTAATTTTCTTCCCTTCAAGTACAGGCAGGCGCGAAATTCCTTCCCTGAGCATGATTGAGGCGGCAGCCTCGACATCCATCTCTTCTGTCGCGGTTACCACCCTTCGGGTCATCACCTTTGTGACCGGCATATCCCCGATATTCCGGAGTGCGTGCTTGGTCTTTTCCCAGTTTACATATTCGCGGATAGGGATCTCGATGACTTCGAACGGGGAGGGAAGCCAGAGATCGTCGCTTGTCCGCTCGGTTTCGAGGAGGGAGATGAGGTCGGATTCGGTGATCATCCCGACAAGGTCCGTTCCCTCCATGACCGGAAGGCCCCCGATATGGTGCCTGCGGAACAGTGCTACAACTTCGCGGAGCGGGGTATCGGGCCGGCAGGTAACCGGTGTTTTTGTCATGGCTTCTTTAACAAGCATCGTCTCTCCCTAGGGCAGCATGCCCGCGTGCATGAGGCCGTCCTGTTCCTTTAAGCCGCACATCAGGTTCATGTTCTGGATAGCCTGGCCGCTTGCGCCTTTCACGAGATTGTCGATCGCTGAAATCGCCACTACGCGCAGGCCCTCGCTCTCGACCATGATGTCGCAGAAGTTGCTCCCCCGGACCGCTGCAAGAGTGGGCTTCTGGAGCCGGACAAAGTATTCTTTCTTGTAATAATCCTGGTAGATCTTCTCAACTTCTTTCTGGTCAAGAGGTTCGTTGAGCAGGATATGAGCCGTTGTCAGGATACCGCGGTTGACCGGGACCAGGTGCGGGGTGAAGTAACATTTCGCGGTTGATCCGAGGTGTGCAAGCTCCTGTTTCATCTCGGCGAGATGCCGGTGGGTAGTAAGCTTGTAAGGCCCGACATTATCCCCCACATTGGGGTAATGGGTTGTTGCCGAAGGATTGTCGCCGGCTCCGCTCACGCCGGTCTTGGAGTCGTATACCACGGTATGCGCGTATTTGGCAAGCGGGGCAGCGGCGAGGGTTGCCCCGGTGGGGAAGCACCCGGGGTTTGAAACGAATTTTGCACCGATGCACTCCTTGCGGTGAATTTCGGGAATGCCGTAGGGGACTTTGAAATAATCGGTATGGGATACCCCATATGTCTTTTCAAAGATATCCTTTGGCAGCCGGTAATCCGCACTCAGGTCCACAACTTTGATCCCGCGGGAGAGTAATTTGCCGGCATACGTCATCGCGGCAGTATGGGGAACGGCAAGGAATGCCACATCCGCATCGATGGCATCTGCTTCGGGATTCTCAAATTTGAGGCTGGTAAATCCTTTCAACTGGGGATGTACCTGATCCAGGGGGGTTCCCGCAAGTTTGCGCGAGGTGGCGCAGACTACTTTTGCGGTGGAGTGGTGAACAAGGAGGCGAATCAGCTCACCACCGGCATAGCCGGAGGCCCCGATAATCGCAATTTTCATAGAAGAGTTTCCTGTTGTGAAAATTTAATGCTTTTTAGACGGGAGACATTTTCCCGGTTTTAAAAAAAAAGGAAACCCGTCTACATCTGCTCAAGTTTGCGGGTATATACATTGAAGAGCCGCTGGCCAAGCAGTTCGATCCGCTGCCGGTCCTCGAGGCCTTCCAGAAGATCTGCAGGGAGAATATCCATTCCCCGCGATGCGCCGAGGTATGCTCCGCAGAGAAATGCGATGGTATCGGAGTTTCCACCGGTATTGGCTGAGACCGTGAGAAGGTCCGGGGGGTGGGTGTACCTGCTGATGAGGAAGAAGGCGATGGGAAGTGTCTGGAACACCGAGAGATCGTTTCCGATCTTGAGGAGCGCTGTTTCTGTTTCCATCCCGTCTTTTTCCATCTTGATAGCATTCCGGATCTTCCCGCCAAGGACTTCATCTTCCACTTGGGCCTGCTTCATTGCCATCCCTATCGGGTCGGGGGTTTCATGCAGGGTATGGTAAATGAGGGTAACGAAAGTCGAGACCGCTGCATGGGCTGCCGGATGGGTATGGGTGACATTGCAGGCCCGGACTGCCCGTTCCGATCCCTCGCTCAGGCCGGGGAACGCGAGAGCAAACGGAACCGATCCGGCAAGACAGCCGGAAGTGGTGGATTTGACACCGCCGGGGTTGCCGCTTCCATCATTCAGGTGCTCACAGACTGCTGAAACGGAACCGTCGGGAAACCTGAGGCTTCCCCGGGAAGCGAGCTCTTTTAAAGCCGAAGCATACCGCTCTTCATTGTATTTGCCATCCGCAAGGAGGGTGCCGGTGAGGAGCATCAGCTGGGTATCGTCGGTATACTGCCCGGGGTTGAGCCCTTCGTTGGGATGGCCTTTATACGGGCGGCGGTATCCGTATTTCATCTTGTTCAGATTGGGTGCATTACTCTCATTGGGCATTCCGAGAGCATCCCCAATTGCAGCCCCAAGCAGGCATCCCTTGAATTTCGAGAGCATCGATCTTATATTGAAAAACCCGGATAGATAACCCTTCGTACTCCTGTCCTTTCCGGGGAGGAACCGGATTTGCCGGGTAATCTATAACGATTCTACACGATATAAGAAAATATATCTACTAAAAACACCTTTTCCCATTATCAATACTAAATTATAAATATCATGTCTAACATGATTAATAATGAAGAATAGGAGCACCTATGAAAGAAGACTTCGATGTCAAACTTGTCGGGGATGTGAAATCGTACACTCCCGATTCCCAGTACAGAAAAAAAGCATGGATGGGAGATTACCAGAAAGCGTACAATGAGTTTCTGGCAAACCCTGATGCATTCTGGGAAAAGATGGCAAAGGAGCTGGACTGGATCAAGCCATGGGATGCCGTGAAGGAATGGAATTATCCCTATGTCAAATGGTTTACCAATGCCAGGCTGAACATCTCGGCAAACTGTCTTGACCGTCATGTCGATGGCAACCGCCGCAACAAGGTTGCTCTTATCTGGCGGGGCGAGGAGGGGAGGGAGCGGATCTTTACCTACCAGAAGCTCCTCTCCCAGGTGGCACAGTTTGCCAATGCCTTAAAGAAGATCGGGGTGAAGAAAGGCGACTGTGTCTGTATCTACATGCCGCTGGTTCCCGAACAGCTCATCGCCATGCTCGCCTGCGCCCGGATAGGGGCCGTTCACAGCGTTGTCTTTGGGGGTTTTGGTGCAGCGGCACTGAATATGCGAATCCAGGATGCCGAAGCAAAGGTCGTGATCACGGCAGATATCTCGATCCGGCGGGGAAAGGCAATCCAGCTCAAGGCAATTGTCGATGAAGCGATCATCCATGCACCAACCGTTGAGCACGTGGTTGTCTTAAGAAGGAGAGATCCCCCGTTGGATCTCCACGAACGCGAACTGGATTTCCACGAGATGATGGAGGGGATGTCCGATGTCTGCCCTCCCGAAGTCATGGACGCCGAGGACCCGTTCTTCATCCTGTACACCAGCGGATCCACCGGCAAGCCCAAGGGGATTGTCCATACGTGCGCCGGATACATGGTCGGGACGTACTATACCAGCAAATATGTCTTCGATCTCAAGGACAACGACATTTACTGGTGCACTGCCGACCCGGGCTGGATCACCGGCCACAGTTACATAGTGTACGGTCCCCTCGCAGTCGGTGCCACCGTCTTCATCTCAGAACTGACACCGGATTACCCGGATGCCGGCAGCTACTGGAACCTGATCGAGGAGCAGAAGATCACGATCTTCTATACAGCCCCGACCGCAATCCGGATGTTCATGAAGATGGGCGAGTCCTGGCCGAACAAGTACAACCTGAGCTCCCTGCGTATCATCGGATCGGTTGGCGAGCCCCTGAACCCCGAGGCATTCGAATGGTATTACCGGGTTATCGGCAAGAGCAAATGCCCCATCCTCGACACCTGGTGGCAGACCGAGACCGGTATGCACATGATCACAACCATGATCGGGGAACCCATGCGCCCGGGTTTTGCAGGAAAACCCATCCCGGGTGTTGAAGCAGATGTGGTTGACAAAGACGGCAAGTCCGTCAAACCCGGGACCGGCGGGCTGCTTGTGATCAAATCCCCGTGGCCATCCATGCTGCGCACGGTGTACAACGACGATGAACGGTACCGCAAGTACTGGTACACCATTGACGGGGTTTATGCGGTGGGTGACCTTGCGGTCAAAGGCAAGGACGGGTACATCATGATCCTCGGGAGGGCGGATGACATCATCATCGTTGCCGGGCACAACATCGGGACTGCTGAAGTGGAAAGTGCACTCGTTTCCCATAATGCCGTTGCCGAAGCAGCCGTCATCGGTAAGCCGGATGTTGTCAAGGGCAATTCGATCAAGGCGTTTGTCATCCTCCGGGTGGGAAACGAACCAAGCGCGAACCTCAAGCAGGACCTCCTGCACCATGTCCGGACCACCCTCGGGCCGATCGCCATGCCCCACGAGATCGATTTCGTGGACAAGCTCCCCAAGACCCGGAGCGGCAAGATCATGCGCAGGGTCTTAAAGGCAAAAGAGATGGGAATCGATCCGGGCGATATCTCAACCTTAGAGGAGTAGCCCAAAAAATTTTTTATACTGACAAAAGAATCCGCATTCATTCATGAGTTCATATTGGGGAGAAAAACATGAGCGAAAGTACACCAGAAACTATCATGGGGATGGAAGCTGAAAAAGGACGCTGGGTCCTTATCATTCTTGGAATGATCATCAACCTCTGTCTTGGTTCCATTTACTCGTGGAGCGTCTTTGTCGGACCGCTGACCGATTATTTCACCAAAGGACTTGGCCAGGCGGTCTCGGCCAGTGAGATCCTGCTGCCATTCTCGGTCTTCCTGGCATTCTTTGCCATTGCAATGCCATTCACGGGCAAGTATATCGAGAAGTACGGGCCGCGGAATATCGTGATTGTCGGGGGCGTCCTGACCGGACTGGGCTGGCTCCTCTCGTCGTTTGCAGGATCCGTCCAGTGGCTGTACCTCTTCTACGGGGTCATCGCCGGTGCGGGCGTGGGGATCGCGTACGGGGTCCCGGTTGCTATCGCAGCCCGCTGGTTCCCGGATAAGCGCGGTCTTGCGGTGGGCTTAACCCTGCTCGGGTTCGGGTTCTCTGCAGTCATCACGGCAAACATTGCCGGTTATCTGATCGGAACAGCGGGAGTTATGAACACCTTCCGGATCTTCGGTATTGCGTTCATCATCCTCATCATCCTCCTCGCATTACCCTTAAAATTCCCAAAAGCCGGGTGGACACCCGCCAACTGGAAACCCCCGGCGCCAGCTCCCGGCCAGTCGGTAACCTGTGAACTCAGGCGGGAACAGATGTGCAGGACGCCATCGTTTTACGCCCTCTGGATCTGTTACTTCATAGGCTGCCTGGCCGGACTCATGGCAATCGGGATTGCAAAGCCGGTGGGAGTCGACGTAGGCGTTGAGGCGGGACTTGCAACCATGCTGGTTGGTATCTTTGCAATCTTCAACGGCTTTGGGCGGCCGGTCTTTGGAGTACTCACGGATAAGCTTACCCCGCGGAACACGGCCATGCTGTCGTTTGTTCTCATTGCCCTGGCAGCATTGCTTATCATGCTTGCACCGGGGGTGCTTGTCTATATCCTGGTATTTGCAATCCTGTGGGGATGCCTTGGAGGCTGGCTCGCAATAGCTCCAACTGCAACCGCCAGTTACTTTGGTACATGTGACTACCCGCGGTGTTATGGGGTGATGTTCCTGGCCTATGGTGCAGGCGGTATCGCCGGACCCCAGCTTGCCGGGTTCATCAAGACCTCTTCTGGGTCCTATCTCGGGGTCTTTCCCTATGTCCTCGTCCTCGCGGTCATCGGTCTTGTCATCGCCTTTGCGATGCTGAAACCCCCCAGGGCGCCGGATACCGCATAATCTTTTTTTGGAAATTTGCCATCCGGCAGGATGATCTCAGGTTGTTTCTGCAGGAAAAAGAGACTGTTATTTCAGTGGTGGATCTTCTTGCGCTGGGCAATCCGGTACCCTGAGATCACCTGAATGGAGGCCCCAAATTCCTGGTCAAGCTCCGGATCGCCGGAATCGACATACAATTCAGGGAGCTCTGCAAGTTTGTGGGGGGTGGCAACAACGATGATCTTTCGTATCCCCGCGTTCCTGACAACGCGGGCGCTGATCTGCTGGTTCCCCCGACCGAGAAGAAAACCCTGTGCGCCGATCGGGCTTATCACGATCCGGGTATCTTTCTCCTGACGGGCCAGGGACAGCAGGGTCTTCTCGTCCGCATCGGCAGCAACCAGGGCCCCGTTCTTTATGGCATCAACACCAAGGAGCGTCTTTTTCACACCGATACGGTGGGCAATCGTTTCCGTGGTCGTCCCCGCCCCGAGGAGATAGAGCGTATCAGGGAGCATCACTTCTTTCATGAACCGTGCGATCTCCTGCTTTGCCCGCTCCTCATCGGGCTCTTCATACACCTGTTTTGATACCTGCACCTTCCCCGGGCTCGCGGGTGTCCGGGCGATACCGAAGATCCGTGTTTTCAGAACGCCGGCCCGGTACGCATCTTCATCTACATCGAGAAGTTCGGAATCCCGGAGATGTTTTTTGTCAGACTCACGCACGAGTTCCGCAGCGGTTGCGGGATCAATGGCAAATACCGCGGAATACATTTTCACACCGGAAGGGATCCCGAGGAGCGGCACATCCCTCCCGATAACTTCAAAGATATCCCGGGCAGTGCCATCGCCGCCGCAGAAGAGGATCAGATCGGGCGCGGATTCTGCCAGCCGGAGGGCTGCTGCCCTGGTATCACGGGAAGTGCTGTCACCCGTGTAGGTGTACACGATCTCATAATCCGGACATCCGGCATCCCGCAGGATCTCTTCTCCCATGGCGCCGGAACAGGTGAGGAAATGCAGGTCCTTCTCACGAGAAAGGAGCATAAGGGTGATGAGGGCCCGGTTTTTTGCCTGGGGCAGGGCCCCGCGGCGCCGGGCTTCCTCTACATTGCCATCGGTACCTTTCAGCCCCACCGATCCGCCCATCCCGGCAACCGGGTTGACGATGAGACCGATACGTTTCATAAAAAGAGATGGGGAGAGGATGGTTATTGTATCTTGGGTATCCGGCCGATGGCTTCCTTGATCAGCTCATCGGGATACTCGTAATCCACAAGCTTCCCGTTGTAAAAGTCATCGTAGGCACTCATGTCGAAGTTGCCGTGGCCCGAGCAGTTGAAGAGGATCGTCTTGGCCTCTCCGGATTTTTTACACTTGAGCGCTTCGTCTATTGCTGACTTTACTGCATGGGAAGTCTCGGGGGCAACAATGATGCCTTCGGTTCTTGCAAAGGTCTGGGCTGCTTCAAAGACTTCGCTCTGGTGGTAGGCAACCCCCCGCATCACGCCATCGTGCACGAGCCGGGATACGATGGGGGAATCCCCGTGGTAGCGGAGCCCCCCGGCATGCATGGAGGGCGGAACGAAATCATGGCCGAGAGTGAACATCTTCATGAGCGGGGTGAGGCCGGCCACATCGCCGAAATCGTAGGTATAGAGGCCTTTTGTGAGCGTTGGGCACGATGCCGGTTCAACGCCGATGATATCCACATCCTTGTGCTTCCCGGTCATCTTGTCGCCGGCAAAGGGGAACGAGATCCCTGCAAAGTTGGACCCGCCGCCAACGCACCCGATCACAACATCGGGATAATCGTCGACCATGGCGAGCTGCTCGCGGCACTCGAGCCCGATAACGGTCTGGTGGAGGCAGACATGGTTCAGCACGGAGCCAAGCGCATAATTGGTGTTGGCATGGGTTGCCGCGTCCTCAACTGCTTCGGATATTGCGATACCGAGAGCCCCCGGGGTATCCGGGTCTTTTTCAAGAACCGCACGTCCCGAGTTGGTCTTGGTGCTGGGGCTCGGGATACACTCCGCTCCCCAGACATGCATCATGGATTTCCGGTAGGGTTTCTGCGTGTAACTGGATCTGACCATGTAGATGGTGCATTCAAGATCGTACAGCATGGTTGCAAACGCAAGCGCAGATCCCCACTGCCCTGCTCCGGTCTCGGTGGCGATACGCTCGATCCCGGCCTTCATATTGTAATATGCCTGGGGAATCGAGGTATTGGTCTTGTGGCTGCCGGCCGGGCTGACACCCTCCCACTTGTAGTAAATCTTTGCAGGAGTTTTCAGGAACTTCTCGAGCCGGTGGGCCCGGTACAGGGGACTCGGTCTCCAGAGGTGCAGGACCTCCTGCACCTCTTCAGGGATGGGGATGTGGCGATCGGTGGTCACTTCCTGCCGGATCAGTTCCATCGGGAAGATCGCCGAAAGGTCATCGGGTCCGACCGGCTTCTGGGTCTTGGGATGAAGCGGGGGATCGAGCGGGGAGGGCAGATCTGCCTGGACGTTATACCATTTCTTTGGCATCTGATCCTCATCGAGAAGGATTTTCGTCTGCATACTCAGTAATCGGTTTGTACAAATATATACATTGTGGGACACAATTGCTTAACAATGTGTTTTGTTGGACGTTTTATCGGGGAACACTGATCTGTTTTAATAGTGCAAAGAGCACGGGAAAGCGGGCATCAGTTGCCGGAGATTCGCAATTCCTGGAGAGGTAAAAACCGATCTTTTCGTTTTTTGGCTTTTCACAAAAACATATTATTTGCCGGCATGCAACACTGATGTAAGATTATCGTTTTCCGATTCTGAATCAGCAAACAGGGATAAAACAGATGGGTAAGTGATTTTTATCAGTGCCGATGCATTCAGAAAAAAGATTTGTACGATGACTAAAGAGAGATTACAGGAATATTTATTTAAGTCTGCATATAAATTATGATTAATTGATCCCCGCCGGGGATAAGTCGTTGGTAAAAGAGGAATTGCCATACATAAACAAAAGGTGAATCCAATGAGTCGTTCATTAACAGATATCCTGATAAATCCCAATGCGTTCTTTACGGACATCATCGGGGAGAAAGAAGATTTCAAGCTGCCGCTGATCATCCTGCTCGCCGGCGGGATCCTTGCTGCCGGGTACGGGTACCTGATCGGAGGGGTGACGGCACAGATGATGTCCGGGGCAGTCCCCGGAATCGGGGAGGTTATTACCCTCTCATCTGCCATTGGCGCCCTCTTCGGGGTTTTTATCTTCTGGCTGGTCTGGACCGGTATCATCTACCTTATCTCAGCCGCATTCAAAGGCAAGGGCAGCTTCAGACGAACCCTGCAGGTTACCGGGTACGGATACCTCCCCCAGGTATTCGGGTCGCTCATCAGCCTGATTGTAGCATTTGAATACGTGCCAAGAATCGTGGTTCCCCAATTAACCCAGGCCGTGATGCAGGACCCCGCCGCTATGCAACAGACAATAAGTGCCATGATGCATGATCCTGCCATGATGGAAATGACGCAGATAACAACGGTAGTTTCCATCGTATTCCTCCTCTGGAGCGCCAATATCTGGATATTCGGGGTCCAGCATGCACGCGGGATAACCACGCGTGACGCCGCACTCTCGGTCGGCATTCCCGTCATTATCTATATTGCATACATTGTCTATACGCTCGGAGCTGTGTAATGAGAGATCCACGGTATCTTTCAGTTATTCTTGTTCTGCTGGTCCTTACAGCCATGGCCGGCGTAGTCCAGGCCTATGAAACACCGGAATCGATAGTCGCGTCAAGCAAGGTCTATGTATCGAAAGTTGTCTATGATCCCGGCTCGTTTTTTACCGGGGACTCCGGAACGGCCACCATTTATGTCACCAATGCCAACACCAACCAGAGCATTGTAGTGAACCATGTCTCTTTCGGCGATGAGAATATCAAGCTCACCAGCCGTCCCTACGACAGTTCAACCAATATCGGTCCCCTCCAGACACAGCCATTTGTCTTCTCTGTTGAGACTCAGGCAAATGAAGGAACGTATTATCCCACGTTCACCCTGAATTTCCGGGATGCCGACAGCCTGTACTACCGGGCCACGGTCAAAGTGGATAACACCCCCCTCCAGCTGACGATTGTTGACAAACCGGATGCATATGTTGCAGGCAAGAAGAAAACCGTGTATGTGCAGGTTGCCAACCCGCGTGATGATACTGTTAAAAATGCCATTCTGGAGGTGACCGGGCAGGGAATCTCTACAACCCCCTCAAAGACCTTTATCGGGGACATGGCCCCGGGGGCAAAAATTCCCGTAAACTTTACAATTACTCCGGAACAGCCAACCACAGCACTGGTCACGCTGAAGTACGATAACGGGGATTTAACCCACAGTGTTCAGGTGGATCTCTTGGTAACATTTGGTGTGGATAAAAAACAGGCAAACCCGGTCATCAGCAATGTCCAGGTCAAGCCGGATGCCGGCTTTTACCGCGTAACCGGTGACGTCACAAATGCCGGCCTCGAAAACGCCAACTCGGTGACCGTAACTTCCCTCTCGCCCGCCGTCCCCCAGGATCCGTACCGGACCTATGTTGTAGGTGTCCTCAAGCCCGACGACTTTGGCAGCTTTGAAGTCACGTTTGCCGCTGCAAACACAACCATGGTACCTCTCCAGATGTCCTACAAGGATGCCGACGGGAACATCTATACGTCTGTCCAGGACGTGAAGATCTCGGGGGTATCCCTCTCCTCCACCCAGAAAAATGATCTGCCACTTGTCCCCATCGCAGTCATCGTGATCATAGTCGCGGCATTTGCAGGCGGATGGTTCTTCTATCTCAGGAAAAAGAAGTGACGCCCAATGGACGATACACCCGTAATGCTGTTTGAAGAAGTATCCAAGATCTACCCCCTTCCGGCAGGAGATGTCACCGCTCTCGACCGGGTCTCGTTCCGGGTTGACCGGGGCGAATTCATCTCGGTGATGGGGCCGTCAGGATCGGGAAAATCAACCCTCCTCAACCTGATGGGCTGCCTCGACACACCCACAACCGGGGATATTTACATAAGCGGCACCCGCACCGGGGACATGTCGGACATGGAACTCACGAACCTCCGCCGTGACCGGATCGGGTTCATATTCCAGTACTTCAACCTCTTCCCCCTCCTCAACATCATCGAGAACGTGACCTTCCCCATGATGCTCAAATCCCAGAAATCCGTTGACCCGGAGCGGGGCCGCGAGGTGCTCCGGGCAGTCCAGCTGGAAGATTCGCTCTTTACCCATACCCCGACTGAGCTCTCCGGCGGCCAGCAGCAGCGTGTGGCAGTTGCGCGGGCACTCGTGAACAACCCGGACATCCTCCTCTGTGATGAGCCCACGGGCAACCTTGATTCGAAAACAGGGGCCGGTATCATGGACCTGATGACCGAACTCAACCGGAAGGGTACGACAATCATCATGGTCACCCATGACCCCCACATAGCCGAATATTCGCGGAGGACCATCCGCATAGCAGACGGGAGGATCGTCTCATGATCTTCTGGGAGATCGCAAAGCGCAATATCCGGATCCACCTGCTCCGTTCATTCCTTGCCATGCTCGGGATCGTTATCGGCGTGGTTGCAATATCATCGATGGGGATTCTCGGGAACAGCATGGTCCTTTCCGTTTCCGACAGTCTCAAAACCGTTGGCGACAGCGTGATTGTCACCCCTCACTCGGGGGGGAATGCCAGGGGATTCGGTGGCGGGGGTTCAACCAGTACCGCGTTCAAGATAACCGAGCAGGACTTCCAGCAGATAAAGCGGGTTTCTGCACCCAATACTGCGATTCCGGTGCTCCAGACATCGGACCGTATGAAGATGGGGGTGGGAAGCGATGATATCGTGGCTGCCATCTACGGGCTGAACCCGGATGATGTCCCCGAACTTTTGAAACTGACCGAAGGGGGTTACAGCCGCGGAAATTCAGGCTGTCTTGTCGGGGCCACCTTTGCAAAGGACCACGATATCAAGGTAGGTTCCCGGATCGCCATCGGGACCGACGGGGAGAAAGGGACCCTGCGGGTCACCGGAATCATCGAGGAGAGGGGGATGGCATTCGATGTCAGCACGGACTCGGCAATTGTCGTGACAAAAGACTGGTTCGACAGCACCTACAATCGCGAAGATTACGACAAAGTCGTGGTCAAGGTGAAAAACCTCGACGAGATCGCCAATGTCAAGACCGCGATCGAGAAGCAGATGAACCGGCGGGACCAGACTGTTGACGTGATGGATACCCGAAAGACCATGGAGACGATCTTCCAGGCATTTGGCCAGATCACCACATTCGTTTCGGCGATCGGCGGCATATCCATGCTGGTTGCCGGGGTCTCCATCCTGAACATCATGATGATGTCGGTTACGGAACGGATCAAGGAGATCGGTATCATGCGCAGCATCGGCGCCCAGAGAAAAGAGGTGATGTCGATGTTCCTCTATGAAGCCCTCATCCTGGGAGTTGTGGGAAGCCTGATCGGAGGGATCCTCAGTCTCCTTGGAGGCTATGCCATCAGCGCGATGATGCTCCAGACTACGAAGTATTTGTTCGTCCCCTCAAGCCTCATCCATATCGTGTACGGGATGACGTTTGGTATTGCCATCTGCCTCATCTGCGGCATTTACCCGGCATGGCGGGCGGCAAACCTAAACCCGATTGATGCGCTGCGGCACGAGTGATCTCATCTTTTTCTTTGGCAATTCCTTATTATAAGCCACTAATTACATTATACCCCCCTCTTGCGCCACCAGTCCCCCAAGGGGGACGGGGCGCATTATGATTGGACGAGGTCGGTAACAGGTAATACGTCGTCATCACAATACGGGGGATGCCACAGTGGCGGGGGCGGAGGGAGCCCCGAAGCCCCCAAGAACGTCAGGTGAATTGATTCCACGTTGGTTTCACAATACTGAAACAAAAAATATTTGGTGGCTTGAATTGAGGAATCACCTTTTCTTTTTTATCTGCAGAACATTATTACCGTCGCACGCATACCCAATGGTATGACTAGTCCAGTACCGGCAGGGACCGATCCTGACTGGAACGAGATCTGGAAGAGGCGGCAGGATCAGCAGGAGTCCTCAAAACTTTCCACCGATCGTTCCCATGACTGGAACAAGGTGGAGAACGCCGAGCGTTACGATGCAAATGCCAGGAGCGGGTACGATGACCGGGTAAGAACTACCATTGCTGCGCTTGCGATCACCAAAAACACCCGGGTGCTGGATATCGGTGCCGGGCCCGGGACCCTTGCTATCCCATTGGCGCCGCTTGCAAAGGAGATCACTGCCGTGGAACCGGGTGCCGGGATGGTGGAGATCCTCAAAAAGCATGCAGATGCACAGGGGATCCGGAATATCACCTGCGTACAGAAACTCTGGGAGGACGTGGACATCTCCCGGGACCTGGACGCCCCGTATGATCTCGTGATAGCATCGCTCTCCCTCACTATGCATGATATCCGTGAGGCGCTCAGGAAGATGGACGAGGCCGCTTCCGGTTCCGTCCATCTCTTCTGGTTCGTGGACATGCCCTTCTGGGAGCGGATGTCTGCCGAGCTCCAGGAGGCCGTGCACGATAGACCGTACTTCCCCGGGCCAAAAGCGGACTGTCTCTTCGGGGTCCTGTACCAGATGGGGATCTTTCCTGATGTGACAATGCTGCCACTTTCAAAAGAGTACCGCTTTCCAGGCCGGGACGGGATGTCGGCATTCTTCCGGCACCGTTTCGGGGCAACAACCCCAAAACAGGAGAGGATCGTGGAGGATTACATCACCCGGCTTATCCGGAAAGAAGGGGGGGAGTTCGTCATCTCCGGGGATTCGACATTCGCCCACATCTGGTGGAAAAAGAGGTAGCTTCCCGCAGGGGATACGGGAGGTTATCGTCTGGAACTCAGGCGAGCCCGTTCCCGATACGGATCACTTCCCGCACCAGCAGATCGAAGTCATCCCGCCGGCTCCGGTGGTTGGTGATTGCGATGTGCAGGTACTTCCTGCCCCGGATGAGTACGGTCGACGGGACAGCGATCCCCTGCTCCTGGAGTTCAACCTCTATCTGCTTGTTCAGTTCATTGATCCGGGGATCGGAAAGACCGGGCCGCACGTAGCGGAAATTCACGATATTCAGAGAGACCGGCAGCGCAAGCTCGAGTTCTCCGGCTTCCCGCACCAGTCCTTCGAGGTAGTGCGCCTGCTCAATGTTCTGCTGGATCAGCCGGCCGTACTTGTCAGTGCCCTGCTCTTTTATGGTCATCCAGGCCTTGAGCGCAAGGAATCCCCGGGAGAGCTCGAAACCATAGTCCGACAGCCACGGCACATCCACGCCGGTCAGGCCGCGATCGCCTTCGCCATGGGCAAGGTAGCTCGGGGTGAGGGAGAAGGCATTGCGATGAGCCTCTGCATCGCGGACAAGGACACACGCGATCGGGTACGCTAAGTACATCCACTTGTGCAGGTCGAACGCGAGCGAGTCTGCCCGTTCCATCCCGGCTACAAGGTGACGGTACTTCGGGGCTATGGCCGCCCAGGCACCAAACGCCCCGTCGATATGGAACCAGCATCGTTCTTCTGCACAGATGTCAGCAAGAGCATCCAGATCATCGATGGCCCCGGTATTCGTGGTGCCTGCAGCCCCGATAATGCAGACCGGGTGGCAGCCGCGTGCACGGTCAGCTGCGATCATCTTCCGCAGGGCCGAAATGTCGATCTGCATGGATTCGTTTACGGGCACCCGCCGGAGGGAATCGTTGCCGAAACCGAGCAGTTCAACCGCTTTCTGGATCGATGAGTGGGCTTCTTCCGAGCAGTACAGCGTCATCTGCTTTCCCGCGCCATGCATCCCCTCTCTCCGCAGATCGTACCCGGCCATCGTGTTCCGGGCAACCGCGAGGCCGATCAGGGTTGAGGACGAACACCCGCTCGTGATAAGGCCGCTTGCACCGGGAGGGAAGCCAAGAAGTGTCCGGCACCAGTCCACGACCTGCATCTCAACGTAATTATTACTCATGTAGGCAAAGGACCCGCTGACCGCATCCGTCGAAGCTGCCAGCAGCTCGGCATACGCCCCCATAACGGTCCCCGAGCCCGCCACCCAGCCCCAGAAACGCGGGTGGCTGTTGCCCACCTGGTACGGAAGGATGGACCGGACATACTCCCGGTACACCTCTTCCGGGGACTCAGGGCCGGCCGGGGGCGCCCCTTCGAAATGCGCTTTGACCTTCGGGGGTGCATGCTGCCAGACCGGGCGGTCCCGGATCGTCTCGATATAGTCCATCGTATCATCCACGATGCGGTGGCCCAGTGCCCGCATGGAGGCCCAGTCCTCAGGGTCCAGCGTCTCTTCCCTATGTATGTCCGGCTTCCTCTCCATACCTGTGATTCTCCCGAACCGAAAGGGCGGTGTGCGTTTTTTTCCGCCGTTTTTTAGTTCGTAATGAATAATGGTGGAGCGGTGCCCTTGAAATCAGTTGCGGGATGTTGTGAGTTCGACCTGTGTGAGACATGTGGAGTGTAAGGAAGTGGCGGGAGCAACCCACATACCGAGCAATTCATTTAAAAAAAATTTCAGTGCACAAAAATTCCGGAAAGAAATCGGCCCCCCGCCCGACCCGTCTCCCGGACACAATTACAAGAGCATATATAATTTAAATAAAAAATAAGAAATATTATGATTAAGATAGTGCTCGTGGCTATCCTGATTTTCGGCATCATAACTGCAGGATGCAGCAGTCCCGCGCTGCAAAAGGCTGCCGCTGCTCCCAAACCAACGCAGACTTCCTTCTACCAGTTTGGAAACGGCACCTTCAATGTTAATGGCACGCTCCAGCAGGTGAACGGCACCCTCCATATCAACTCAATGCCACCGGGCGCGGATGTCTATATGGATGGCAAATACCTGATCCGAACCAATTGCGCCCTCTCCTATACCATCCCGCCCGGCCGCCACACTCTTGAGTTCCGGATGGACGGCTATGAGACGGTCGGTTATCCGATCACGGTCGAGAAAGGTGGCATGGAAGGGATCAACATAACTCTCGAAAAGAAAGCAGGCAGCCTGCCGGTTGCTTCTGCAACAATGGCCGGGACATCATAGGATCTCCGGAAGATTCCAATATTTTTTTACCGAAAAATTAGTTTTGAAAAGATTCCGGAAAAATTTTTTAGAAATTTTTTTGAAAACATTTACCCGACCCTCTTAATCCGGCTCATCGCTTCCTTAAGCCGGTCTATCGGGGTCGCAATGATAATCAGGATGATCGCGTTGCGAATCGCTGAAGTCTGCCGGGTCAAACCGTTTCCGTGCAAAACTCATCCATTAAAGAGATCGGATATCCTTGATCCATTATCATGTCAACAGGTTCCCGGTCGGAAAGGCTCCCGATCAAATTGCCGGTCATTGCAGGACTCGGCATTCTCTGTGTGATCATACTGGCAGTGATGCTGTTCTGGTATCTGCCCGGGACTGCCCCTGCACCGCACGCAAACGCAACGGTTCATGTAAAAATTGTCGGGGTGAACGATTTTCACGGGTACATGCCCCCCGGCCAGGTGATGAACAACCGCCCTGTTGGAAGTGCCCCGGTACTGGCCTCCTACCTCACATCAGCGATGGCGCCCGGGAATGCCGACGGGATAATCTTTGCCCTGCCGGGAGATGTGATCGGGAATTCTCCCCCCCAGTCCTCGCTGCTCCTTGACGAGCCGGCCATGGTGTTCTTCAACAGCTTTGCAAACGGGGATTGTTCTGTCGGATCGAAGTCACAGAGTGCATCCTGCAATGTGGTTGCAACGCTGGGGAACAACGAGTTCGATTACGGGTTACCGGAATTGTCCAGGATGATCAATGGCGGGAACGGGAATACGACCATCCCCCACATCGTCGATCCATACCCGGGTTCGAAACTGGGCTATGTCTCTGCAAATGTGGTCCGGAGCTCCGGCAACACCACGATTCTTCCCCCCTATACTGTGCGAAATGTCGGCGGGGTTCCCGTTGCATTCATCGGTGCAACCACGATAAGTACGCCTGGCCTCCAGAACCCTTCTGATGTTGAAGGCCTGACATTCCTTGACGAAGCCGATACCATAAACCGGTATATTCCGGAGATCCACCGCCAGGGCGTACATTCAATTGTTGTCCTGCTTCACGAGGGTGGGAACCAGACGCCCTATGACGGCCCTACCCGGGTGAATGAAACCGTGACCGGGCGGGTCACCCAGATTATTCCCCGTCTTGACCCGGGTGTTGACGTAGTTCTGTCCGCCCATACCCATGAGTTCACCAATGCCTACCTGAACAATAATGCCGGAAAACCCGTGCTTGTTACCCAGGCGGATATGTGGAGCAGGGCGTATGCCGACATTGACCTCATCATCGATAAAAATACCGGGGAGATTGTATCAAAATCCGCACGGATTGTCCCGGCCTACGCTGACCAGCCACCCGGAACCCGCCCGGAACCCGCCGCCACCGCGTTGCTTCTTAGGGAAGAGAGCCTGTACGCCTCAGCAGCAAACCAGACAATCGGCGTTGCTTTATGGAACATTACCATGGAAGAAAACCCGGCCGGGGAATCGGCAATGGGGGATATGGTTGCGGATGGAGCGCGGGCTGCAATGAAGACCGACGTGGGATTTGATATTTCCACCGACATCCGGGCCGGCCTGTCCGCAGGAAATATCACCTGGAACAACGTGTATGCCGTCCAGCCGGCGGGCGGGACGATCCTGTCAATGACATTGACCGGTGAACAGATCCGGTCGGCCCTCGAACAGCAGTGGCAGGAGCCGGCTCCCGAAGGCAACCTCATCGTTTCGGGGCTTGCCTATACCTGGAATGCCTCACAACCTGCAGGCAGTAAAGTAGCCCGCGTGAATGTCAACGGGGTCCCGTTAAACCCAAAAACAACCTACACCGTTTCCATCGAATCGTTCCTCGTCAGTGGCGGCACGGGTTATACCATATTTTCGGGGGGGCAGAACATAACCACCGGGTATGACAATACCGATACCCTTGTTTCGTACGTACAGTCCCTGCCACAACCGGTGAACGTGACGGTTGACGGGAGGGTACAGAGGATCGGAAGCTGAAAAGGCCCGGAAACCCCCCTCCGGATACAACAGCTTTGCCAATGCCGGTGTGCCCCGGCCTGAGGCGATTGTAACGTTGCTACATATTACCTCACCAATTCCCACCGGAAAACCCTGATTTGTTCCGGGAGAATTACCGCGTTTTTCAATAACATTGCCTCTGCCAAATCAGGGGGTGAGGCAAAACTGGTACAACGGGACACGATACGGGCCCGGATTTCTTATCGACGGGGGAGGGGGTGACGGGGGGGTCCTCCCCCCTATTCCCGAAGAGCGGCCTGGACCTTGTACATGATTCGCTGCCCTACTTCGATCCGTTTCCTCCATGCCGGCTTTTAATAACACTCAAGAAGCTCTTGGGTAAAGACAGCTCCTACGAGAATAGTATTTGAGGGGGGGCTGGAAGGACAGATTGAGTGTGGCGGATAATTTGGATTATTAAAAGAATTTCAAAGAGAAAAATAAATGATGTGAAATTCTAAAGACTTCAGTTAGTAGGGAGATTATGACTATCTGCATCGCAGCTATTGGAAAAGAAGGCAAGGATGAAGTTATTGTTGCGGCTACGGACCATATGATAACGATGGGAAATTTGGGCCAGTTCGAGCATACGATTTCCAAATATAAAGAATTAAACAAAAACACAATCGCAATGCTTTCAGGAATTCCTCTCTTATTTGATGATCTAATTCAGATGCCAGGAAATAATTTAACATATTTTGAGATTAAAGCACAAATTAAAAAGAATTTTAAAAGTAAAAGGAATGAAATTTTTCAGGATCATGTCTTAGATCTCTATGGAATGACTTGGGAGAGGTTTGTTGATGCAGTAGAAAAACCATTTCCGAATCCATTGATTGAAGAAATAATGAAACAAAATAACAAGTTCAAACTAAAATCATCCGTTTTGCTCGCGGGATTTGATGGAGATAAAGCAATTATCTCCGAGATTTCAGAAAGAACGTATGCTGATTTTAGGGATATGAATTCTCACGCAATAGGATCAGGAAGTATCCAAGCTGTGAACACGTTAATGTTTCAAAAACACGACAAATCCGATACACTAAATACTACAATTTATGATGTGTACAAAGCAAAACGCAATGCTGAGGTTGCTCAGGGTGTAGGTAAAGAAACTGAGTTAATTGTCCTAACCAAAGGCAAAGGTTGTAGAACCATTACCAGTGAAAGTTTTAAGTTGCTAAAAGAGATTTATGATAATGAAGTAAAACAGGGGCGGACACATTCCCAGTTGAAATCGTTGAAATTTAGTAGCGGTGGAGCAGGGCCATGTTCTTAAAAGATGAAAAAAAGTATCCTTCTCTAAGAGAGGAGTTTGTTGCAAATCTCAACAAACGTTTCGATGAGGATAAGAAAAAACAAACAACAAAGCAGAAAATTATAGACAACAACGGAATGAAAAACCACAGTTCATACTTCTAATTTGTAATTTGATTCCTTGCTCCTTTTTTCACCTCAACAATCTATTCTATTATTTCACTTGAAAAGAAAGCGAATTTTATGATTATGCCGTTTTTAAAACAAAATAATTATTCGACGACGTGTGTGGATTCGGTGATCGTGATTTCGTGACGAATATATCCCTTCCTATGCTCAAATCCTTAGTTACTTTTCCAAAGGCCATTGCATTATACTCGTGTCCTTCATTATCCTTAACCGTCAGTATTCGCATCGTACGCGAAACCCCAGACGTTCCAAAATCTATTTCACGACCAACAGATTCTATTTTAACCTTAATCACACCATGCTGAATTTGAACCGCCTCCTATGTCAAAATTGTTCTAAATCGCTCAATAGCTTCCTGGTCGGTTAGCGATGCAATGTAATCGCAGATGATACGAATATCTTCATTTTGAGTAATATTTGTACGTGGGTATTTCTTTGTATCGTTTATCTTTTTCTGAATGGCTTTTGATAAACCGTTTTTATGAACTAATGGAAGACAATGAGCATCGTCACGAAACAGCTCATAGAGAGAACGGATAATATGTCTCCCCCTTGAGTTCGTTTGACTCACTTCGTCACTATTGATTCCTTTTAATTTTGTAAGATTTTTGATCTCTTCGACAAATTTTTCAGTATCTTTCGCGTATTTAATGAATTGATGGGACTCAGGGCTTCCATTGTATTTTTTGTTCAATTCATCTATGCTCGTTTCTCTCACATCATTAACCAAAGTTCCAACAAGATATGATGAAAATTCACGCGTGAATCCATCCTTCATAAATTTATCATACATTCGGTCTAAATCCTCAGCGTCATCAGTCTCATATCCAAAATACATGGGGTAGGTCATTATTAGGTCTAATAAATGTTGATAGCCGAGGATTTTAGTCGTCCATAGATCGGCGAGATCATGCGTATTTTGCGCGATGTCATCTGCAATATGAACAATTTGGGCTTCGATAGAGCCAAATGAGGTTTCTGTGAACCTATCACATATTCTTTCATCTTGGCACCCATCTTTAACCCTCGACGGTGTATGCCTATAAATCCCTTCTATAGTGTGTTCTGTTAAGTTCAATCCAACAGGGATTATTGGAGTACTCTTTATTGATTTGGGACTCTCCTCTAGGAAACAGGCGACAACAACGCTCTGCTCATTATGATTGAAACCTCGATTTGTTTTTTCTTCAAGGATTTTTCCCAATTCCCCTTCCCCAGAGTGTCCAAATGGGGTATGCCCAATGTCATGACCTAAGGCAATTGCTTCAACCAAATCAGTATTGACTCTAAAGGTTCTCGCAAGTGAAGTTGCTATTTGCCAAACCTCAAGTGTATGGGTTAGCCGGTTTCGAATAGTAGGGTTGATCCCAGCAACAAAAACCTGTGTTTTACCCTGAAGCTTCCTAAAACTTTTACTATGGATAATACGATCTCGATCTCTCTCGAATGCATTTCTATACCTGCAAGCCGTCTCGGGGATTTGTCTACTTTCATCCGCTTGTTTTAATGGATATGGTGTGGCATACTCTGCCAATGAGGTATTCTTTATATAATCGGGTGTTAATTGCAATTTAAACCGTTTTGTTTTTACCATAACTCATTCGTGTTCTGTTTAAGTTTGGAGTTTATAAATTTTTATAGTATAATGCTGTGTTGCATAAAAGAGAGTAATGGGGGCTTAGGTTTATCCGGCATCCGGTTCTTATAAAAAATAATGGCAAAGAACGAACGATGGGGCAAACCATTTGTGGATAAGCATAACTAGCCAAAAAATAATGAGCATCTGGTTTAATGGGGAGAATTCTATCTCTCATTGGAATAATCGTGATTTATCCAACGCAGCAATTGACGACTTAACGGTTAATGAGATAAAAGTATGTTCGCCAACAATTACGCAACACCAACGGTTACTAAAAAAAAATATCGAAGAAAATTAAATCGGTACTTTTACCCAACCGCCCTTATCCGGTTCATCGCTTCTTTCAGCCGGTCCAGTGACGTAGCATACGACAACCGGATCCATCCCGGGGCATCGAACGCTGCGCCGGGCGTTGCTGCAACGTGGCCCTTCTCAAGCCAGCGGGAGGCAACTTCCATATCATCGCCCTGCACTTTCACAAATGCGTAGAACGCCCCATCAGCCGGGGCAGTCTCGTAGCCCATCTTCTTCAGCTCGGCGATGATGTATTTCCGCCGCTGGTCGAACTCTTTTCTCATCTCCTCAACGCAGGACTGGTCGCCTTTGAGCGCCGCAACCGCGCCCCACATCGCAAACGTGGTGGCCTGGCTGACGGAGTGCTGCTGCACCTTGGACATCTCGGTGATGATCTCTTTTGGGCCAACCGCGTACCCGAGCCGCCAGCCGGTCATGGCATAGGCTTTCGAGAACCCGTTGATGGTGATGGTCCGCTGTGCCATGTCGCCAAGGGACGCAAGCGAGATGTGTTCCTTCCCGTACACCATCTTCTCGTAGATCTCGTCCGACATTGCGTAAATGTCGTGGTCCTCGCAGAGGTCTGCAACAAGCTGCATGGATTTTTTATCGAGCACCGCTCCCGAGGGGTTCGATGGGGAGTTGACTACGATCATCTTGGTCTTCTTGTTGACCCGTTCGAGCAAGGAATCATCGAGCTGGAAGCTCTTCTGGCTGACGGCATGCTTCACGGTCTTCCCGCCGGCGATTTGCACGCAGGGCTCGTACGAGACCCAGGCCGGGGTGAGGATGATCGTCTCGTCGCCGGGGTTGAGGACTGCTTCCATTGCCTCGTAAATCGCGTCCTTGGCCCCGCAGGCAACAATAACCTGCTGGGGGGTGCAGGGGAAATGGTTCTCTTTTACGATCTTCTCGCTGATGGCACTCGTCAGTTCGGGGATACCGTTGCTTGGCGCGTAATGGGTCTCGCCCCGCCTGAGGGCATCGATGCATGCATCCGTGATATGCTGCGGGGTGGCAAAGTCGGGCTCTCCGATAGAGAGGCTGATGACATCGATCCCCTGCCGCTGCATCGCCTTAGCCTTGTTGGAGATAGCGATCGTGGCCGATTCGGTGACGCCGGCGATCTTCGCCGAGAGGGGCTTCATTTCAGTCGTTTGACCATCTTGATGGCTGACTCAACGGCTCGTTTCGCGTAATCGATCCGCTCGTTGGCTTCAAGCCTCGTCATGCCGGGCCCGGAGATACCGAGCGATACGGGTTTTCCGAACTCAAGCGAGAGATCGATGATCTTCCTTGCTGCGTGCTGCACAACGATCTCGTCGTGCTGGGTTGAGCCCTCGATAACGCATCCGATGGTGACTACGGCATCGACTTTCCCGGCAACAAGCAGCTTCTTGATTGCAAGCGGCATGTCATAGGCGCCGGGCACATAGATGCAGTCGGTCACTTCGGCGCCAAGGAATGCGGCGTGTTCGCGGCCTTCGATCTCCATCATATAGGTAATGTCGCGGTTGAACTCGGCAACCACGAATCCGAGTTTTATGGGGTTGGTTTCACACATAGTAGATCATCTCGTGTAAAGGGTCTTAAATTCTTACGGTTGGTCTTACCGGCGTGCCGGTCCGGCATCCTCAAATCCCTGCCGCTGGCCGGTGCCGGCATCGCGTTCAAGGTCTTTTGGGCGGAGCACCAGCTTCACGGCATTGACCGCATGTTCCCGGGTGCGCTCTTCCATGAGCCATGCCAGCTCGCGGTCATCCTTTGCCTCGTCCTCGTGGACAAATACCTCGATGATATGGGTGTTTGTCATGAGCTGGCACATGATGAGACCCTGCGAAGCCTCGTGGGCGCACATCTTATCCTTGTCCTTTCCCCCGGGCATGCCCAGAGCCATGACGATATCGCACCGGCGTTCTTCTATCAGTTTCTTGCAGGCAACGGGGAGATCTTTTATCCCAGGCACCGTTGTCCTCTCGATCGCCACACTGGCGTGTTTTTTGAGCTCGTCGACGGCTATTGCTCCCATGTTGACGCGTGAGAAGGTGGTGTCGGCGACGCCCACTCTCATCCGAGCACCTCAGCAGCGGCTTCAACACCGTCGCCAGCAACCTTGTACCCGCCCTTTCTGAGGGCATGCTGGGTGGCTGCAAGGGTTGCAAGGATCTCCAGTGCGCCGACTGCACCCATGCTGCCGATGCGGAAGATCTTGCCTTTCAGGTGGTCCTGGCCGCCGGCGATCACGATGCCCATCTTCTTGACCGATGCCCGCATCTCATCATCCTTGACGCCCGCGGGGTATTCGATAGCCGTCACCGTTGACGAATAGTTGTGCAGCTTGTCGATCTTCGGGAAGAGGGAGAGGCCCCAGGCCTTTGCTGCTGACTGGACCGCTTTTGACATCTTCTGGTGCCGGGCAATCCGTGCGGGAAGCCCTTCCTCCTCGATTATCAGGCAGGCCTCGCGGAGCGCAAGGAAGAGCGGGACTGCCGGGGTGTACGGGGTTTCCATCGGCGTTCCGCCTGCGCTCTTCTTGTAGGCCGCAAGGTCGAGATAGTACGGCGGGTTCTTGGTTACCCGCTCCCATGCCCGGCTGCTCACCGAGACCATGGCAAGGCCGGCAGGAGCAGCAAAGCACTTCTGGGAGCCGGTGATGGCGATATCCACACCCCACCGGTCAACCTCAACGGTATCCCCGCCAATGGAAGTGATGCCGTCCATGATGAAGAGGGCGTCGTGCTTCCGGCAGAGCTTCCCGATCTCCTCGGCCGGGTTCTTGATACCGGCCGAAGTCTCGTTGTGGACGAGGGTGACAACCTGTGCACCCGCTTCGAGCTGCGCCTTGAGGGCCTCGAGATTGACGGGCGTACCCCAGTCGGATTTAATCTCGTGGGCTTTCCCGTAGCGCTGGCTGATCTTATAGAGCCGCTCGCCAAACTTCCCGTTGACAATGCAGGCGATATCCTTGTCGCGTCCCACATTTGCGATCGCGGCTTCCATGCCGGCCGTGCCGGAACCGCTGATGACTACGAGATCATTCTTCGTTGCAAACGCGGTCTTGAGGACACGCACACAGTCGGCATACGCGGCACCGAACTCGGCGCTGCGGTGGTTTATTGCCTGACGGGACATCGCGAGCCTGACCCGTTCCGGTATCGGGACCGGGCCTGGCATCATCAGGAGAAGTTCTTTTTCCATAAGGATCTGCTCATAGTATATCTAAATAAGAACAATATATGTTTGGATGGCTGACATGGCTGACGTTGCTATTATTTCAGGTTCCGCATCGGATGCGGCGATCACGGACAAGGTCAGAAAAGTCCTTGATGAGAACACGGTGTCATATGATGCCCAGATCATCTCCGCCCACCGCGATCCCGACAAGCTCGATGCTTACATCAGGACAAGCCCGGTAAAAATTTACATCGCGATCGCCGGCCTTTCAGCAGCTCTCCCGGGCGTGATCGCTTCAAAGACCGATAAACCGGTCATCGGCGTCCCGGTCAGCGGCACCCTCAACGGGCTCGATGCCCTTCTTGCCATTGCCCAGATGCCAAAAGGGGTACCGGTAGCCTGCGTTGGTGTCGATAACGGGGACAATGCAGCGTGGCTTGCAATACGGATCCTGAAGCTGGCGGGGAAGTAAGAGAGACCCGTTCTTTTTTCCTGAATAATGGTCGGGATGTACCTGGCAGAATTCAAGGGTGAAGTCAGTTGCTGCCTCGCCAAGTTACCCCATCGTCCCGTCTCTTTTTGCCCTGAGCCGGATCCGGCTGAAATACACCATCTTGACCAGCTGGATTACTGCCACAAAGCCGATGAAGATCCCGGCGAGCCAGATAAAGAACATACCCGGCAGCGGGACAAGCGAGAGCGTCTCCGCGAGCGGAGAGTAGGGGAGCAGGATGCCGAAGAGGCAGACAATCCCGGTTGCAAGCCCGAACGTGAGGCTCGCCCTGCTCTGCAAAAACGGGATCCGGTCGGTCCTGAAGACGTGGATCGAGAGGATCATGATGATGACCGACTGGACAAACCACCCGGTCTGGAAGAGGGCGGGATCTGCCAGTGCCCCGAAAGCGAAGATGAGAACCCCCCAGGTCAGGTAATCGAAAGCCGAGCAGAATGGTCCGAATGTGGTGATAAAACGGGCGAGATCCGAGATATCCCACCGCAAGGGTTTTTCCACATATTCCGTATCAACAGCATCAGTGGGAAGTGCTGTCATGGAGAGATCAAAGAGCAGGTTGTTTACAAGGATCTGGATAGGAAGGACCGGGAGGAACGGGAAGAGGATGCTTGCACCGATATTGCTGAAGATGTATCCCACGTTGACACTCGACTGGGCGCGGAGGTATTTCCGGATATTTGCAAAGACCTTCCTCCCCTCGGTTACACCCTCCGAGAGGACAAGGAGGCTCTGTTTGAGGAGGACGATGTCCGATGCCTCCTTTGCTATGTCGACCGCTGAATTGACGGATATCGCGATATCTGCCGATTTCATTGCCGAGACATCGTTGATGCCGTCGCCGAGGAAACCCACGACATGGCCGCGCTTTTTATACGATTGCAGGATCCGCTCCTTCTGGTGCGGCAGGAGGCGGGCAAATACGGTGACCGAATCGATCCTCTCTTTGAGTTCTTCGTCGCTCATGCCGTTCATCTCACTGCCGCAAAGAACACCGGTGACCGGAAGGTTCACCTGCCGGCAGATGCTCTGCGCCACATCCTCGTGATCGCCCGTGAGGATCTTCACCGAGATGCCTGCCTTTTTCAAATCTTCAAGAGCCTTTGCCGTCGTGTCCCGCGGCGGATCGCTTAAGACGAGGAACCCGGCAAGAACAAGATCTGACTCATCCTCCGGGCTGTACCGGTTTTTACTCCCGATATCTCGGGCAGCAACTGCAATAACGCGGAAACCTTCCCGGTACATGGAGGAGATGCGGGCATCAACCGTACCCCGGGACAGGAGACCTTTGCCGGTCCGTACAAGGTCCCCGGTATCCTGGCACAGGGGGAGGACGTTGTCCGGAGATCCCTTGCAGAGAAGGGCGGTCCTGCCGTCAGGGAAGGAGACAATGACTGACATCCGCTTCCGTAAAAAATCAAAGGGAATCTCCCCGCATTTTGCATACGATGCTCCCTGTGCGATCTCATGGCCGACGGAGGGGTGGCGGAGGACCGCCTCATCGATGGGGTTACGAAGACCGGTCTGGAACCGGCTTGTCAGGGCGGCATACTCCAGTATGACGGGATCTTCTGTCCCATCAGGGGAGAGGCAGGAAGTCAGGGATACTTTTCCCTCGGTTATCGTCCCGGTTTTGTCGGTGCAGAGGATGTCCATGGCGCCAAATCCCTGGATCGACCCAAGCCTTTTTACGATCACGTCCTTCTTTGCCATCCCGATGGTCCCCTTCGAGAGGTTCATGGTCATGACAAGCGGGAGCATCTCGGGAGTGATTCCGACAATGAGTGCAAGCGAGAAGAGAAGGGCCTGAGCCATATCACCCTTTGTCAGGGTATTAATCACAAAGACGAGCGGTGCGGCAACGAGCATCATCACGATCATGAGCCAGGTGAACTTCCTGATCCCGTGGTCAAACTCGGTCTGTGGCTTTTCGGAGCGGGCGGCCCGGACAACGCTCCCGTATTCTGTCTGCATTCCCGTCCTGATGACAACTCCCGTGGCGGAGCCGGACTCAACACTCGAGCCAAGGAAGCAGATATGGGAACGCACGGCACTATCCGGTCCGTCCACCGGAAGGCAGCCGGAAACGGGCACGGGTGTCTTCTCCCGGGGGAGGGCTTCCCCGGAGATTGGCGCATCATTGCAGTAAAACTCAGTGGCTGAGATGAGGATCAGGTCGGCAGGAATGAGGTCGCCGGCAGAGAGCTGCACGATGTCTCCCGGGACAAGGAGGGTGGATTTGATCTCAATGATGGTCCCGTCCCGGTTCACGCGGCTTGTCAGGGCAACAAGATCCCGGAGTGCCCTGACCTTTCCTTCCGCCCGTATCTCCTGGAACAACTGGAGGGAGAGGCTGAGTAAGACCATGACCACGAGAACAACCGTTGTCCTCATATCGTTTAAGAGAAAGGAGATCGCCGAGAGAGTAAACAAAAGGAGCGTGAAAGGGTTCGCAAGAATGCTGAATAATTTCTTTATACTGCCCAGCGGATCCGCGGGGAAGAGATCGTTTGAGCCAGCCCTGCGAAGGCGGGCAGCTGCCTCATCGCGGGTAAGCCCATCCGGGGAAGATCCGAGCGCCGCAAGGACCTCATCCCTCCCGGGGCAGCGCCGGTCCCATTCCTGGAGAATGTCTTCCCCTGTCATGCCTGAATAAGAGATCACCGTGGTTTAGTGAAAAGGTTTGGGGAGGATCAATCATATTGATGATGAGTGTATTAACACTGCAGCTATGCCTGAAATGAAAATGGGGAGAGATGATGAAAAATATGTTCTTGAAACAGGAAGGAAAGGAGAAGGGCGTCTCAATCTCCTCCATGAGGTGTATGGTAAAAAAACCGAAAAACTTCTTCTTGGAATCGGGCTTGCGCCGGGCATGCGTGTGGCTGATATTGGCTGCGGGCCCGGAACAGTGACCTTCTTCATGGCCGGGCAGATACGTCCGGGAGGAATTGCATCGGGAGTTGATGCCAGTTCAGAGCAGCTCAGCGTAGCACGTGAAGAGGCGCAGAAAAAAGGATTAAAAAATGTCTGCTTCATCGAAGCTGATGTATATTCTCTCGGGCTCGAGAAGGATTCCTTTGACCTGGTTTTTGCAAGGTCGCTTTTATCCCACCTGCAGGATCCACTTCACGCCATCATGGAGATGAAAAGGATTGTAAAGCCGGGCGGGGTGCTGGTTTGTGAGGATATCGATATGGGTACTATCCATAGCGAGCCTTCGACAGCGGAATATGAAAGAGCGGTTGAGATCTGGTCTGCGTTCGGTGCAGAGAGAAGAACGGATTACCGTGTCGGCCCCCATATGGCTGATCTGTTCAGAAAAGCAGGTTTTGCTCAGGTGCAGGAGACATCCCATCAGCCGAAATTCATATCCGGAGAGAAGAAAAGATACTGGGAATACACGTTGTACGAAGTATCGCCGGCAATGATAAGTGCAGGCATTTTGTCTGATGCTGAACTGTCCACGCTAAAGAATGGTTTTGAAAAAATTGCAGAAAATGAAGCCATTGCCGTTGCACAGGCTGCCCAGTTCCAGGTCTGGGCAGTGAAACCCGGACAATCCGCTCAATAGGGGAATTATGTCCGCTTTTTTTCGTTTTCCTCCCCGGTTTTCAGACATTCCCGGGCATGTCCAGGCAAAATAATTGCTGATCGGACAATAAGGTCATTTTTTCATCCGCAACGGCAAGCCCGATGATGAAGATCACCAGGTTCCTGAGTGCATCTGAGGGGGGAGCGTCTGTCATACGATGCAATAAGGAACCGGAAATTAAAAGTTGGGGGGATCATGGTACGGCAGCCCGGGCAGGCACCGTGACAGGACGTCATAAATGCGAGTGACTACGAATCCTTTTTGCCCTTCCCCTTCTTCCGGCCATGCGGGCACACCCACAAACAAAGCCCGCAGACAGCAACGCTCTTCTCCCTCTCCATCTCTTTGAAGTACCGGTCGCACGCCGCTGCATCGAACCGGGCTTCCCGGGGTTCATCGGGTGAAAATGGCCGGCCCGAAAATGCCTGCACCGGGCAGATATCCACACATGCGGTACATTCCCCGCACCGGGGCTCCATTGGTGACCCGGTGGGGCAGAGCGGGGCATCGGTGAGAATAGTTACCCACCGGACTCTCGGGCCATGATCGGGGGTTACAAGCAGGCAGCTCTTCCCAATCCAGCCAAGGCCGGCCAGGTGTGCCCCGAGTTTCTGGGAGAATATGCCGGAGATATGCTCATCGTTCGTCCTCTTTGAGGCCGGTACGGGAAATGCGTCAAAACCTGCCCGGCGGAGCGTGTTTGCAACCCGGAGCGCGATCTGGTCAAGAGCAAGGTTGACCACGTCGTAGCTGTTGTGCTTGTACAGGATTGCTCCCGCCGCATCTCCATCCGGCAGCAGATCGACAAGGCTGTCCTGCAATACTATCCCGAGCACCACACCTCTCGGGTAGCGGCCTGCCCGCTCCCCGCCCTGGGCACAGATAAAATCCCGAGCAGGTGCGAGATCCGCCACCCCGAAGTAATCAGTATCGAGCGTGCGGGCGAGAGCATGGATCCCTTTGTCGATATCGCCTGACATAATTATGTACCTGAGGTCTGATGGATCATTTCAGGATAGTGGTCGCGGGTCAGGGGTTTGCCATGACAAAGAACGTGTACCCGTAATACCTCTTGTATTGCCGGTAATTCTCCGCTTCCTCTTCGAGTTCGTTGAGAATTTCGGCATTCTCCGGTACAGAACCATGGGTCTTTTTCAGCTCCTGTATCCGGGCCAGCATCGGCACATGGTAGTTCTCCCACCACCCGGCTTCGGGGAGCCGGTATGTTGCAACAAGGCGGAGCCCGGCGTTCTTCACCCGTTCCTTCATCACTTCTTCGGAGACCGGGACATAGCCCTTGCTTTCCCACCATTGCACGAGTTCGGCGGGAGGATTCGGTTCGAACCAGTCGGCATCTGATACCACCATGCAGCCGCCTTTTTTCAGGAACGGTTTCCAGAGGTTGAGGCCCTCCTCAAAGCCGACAATGAAGATGGCGCCCTCGGACCAGATGAGGTCGAACGAACCCTTCTCAAACGGCAGGGCATCCATGGAGGCGCAGACGGTTCTGACCCGTGATGCCATGCCGGCCTTCTTTGCCCACGCATCGATCGTGTCCAGGAACGGCTGGTGGTTATCGACGGCGGTGATTGTCCCGGAGGTCAGGGCGGCAAGGTCCCGCGTCTGGGTACCGCTGCCGCACCCGATATCGAGGACCTTCGCGTCCGCGGGAACAGGGGGGAGAAGGGCCCAGACCTTCCGGGTTGCCTGCGTGCAGCCCGGCCCCTGCCGGGGGAGAGATTCGAATACCTGGTAAAAAAACGGAGGTAATTTCATGCAGAGAACGTTGGAGAGAGCGGTTTGAGTGCTTTGTGGTCAAGATTACCCGGAACCCTCATTTTCCATCAGGTTCCAACCTTCTTTCATGAACAATGAGAGGGAGAAACGGATACTGCTGGTAGTCGCCTCCCTCGCCTCCTTCCTGGTCCCGTACACCGTAGCGTCATTAAACGTCGCCCTCCCGGCGATCAGCGCCTCGTTTGGGATCGATGCTGTCATGCTCGGCTGGGTGACGTCGGCCTACCTGCTCACGGCAGCAATCTTCATTGTCCCGTTCGGGAAACTCGCCGACATGTACGGGAGAAAACGGTTCTTCATCCTCGGAAACGTCCTGTTTGCAATCGGGTCATTCCTTGCAGCCGTTTCCTGGTCGGGCACCGTCATCATTGCGGCCCGGGTCATCCAGGCCCTCGGGGGCGCCATGGTATTCTCCACATCGATCGCCATCGTCACTTCGGTCTTCCCGCCCGGGGAGCGCGGGCGGGCGATCGGGATCATCACGGCAACGGTCTATGCCGGGCTCTCCCTCGGGCCGTTCATTGGCGGCGTCCTGACCCAGAACGCCGGATGGCCCAGCATCTTCCTCATCAACATCCCGCTTGCCATCCTCGTCATCATCCTCACCCTGCTCTACATCCCAGGGGAATGGAAAGAGACCGGCGGGCACCGTTTCGATCTCGCGGGGGCCGGCCTGTATGGCGTGATGCTCTTTGGCTGTATCTATGGTCTCACCCTGCTGCCATCCGTTTCTGGGATCGCATGGGTGCTGTCCGGCCTCGTGGTCCTTGCGCTCTTTCTCTGGTGGGAGCAGCGCGTGGAGGCGCCGATGGTCGAGATCGCGCTCTTCAGGAAGAGCCCGGCCTTCCTCTTCTCGAATATTGCAGCCCTGATCAACTATGCAGTGGTCTTTGCCGTTGCATTCCTCATGAGCCTGTACCTGCAGTACAACCGGGGAATCGACCCGCAGACCGCCGGGCTGATCCTCATCGCCCAGCCGGTTGTCCAGATGATCGTCTCTCCCGCGGCAGGCCATCTCTCGGACCGGATCGAGCCCCGGGTCCTGGCCACTGCCGGCATGGCAATCACAACCGTCGGGATCGGTATCCTGATGCTTGTCTCCCCCTCGACTCCACTTCTGGTGATAATTGCCGGGCTCGCCATCCTCGGCCTCGGGTACGGCCTCTTCTCCTCGCCGAACACCAACGCCATCATGAGTTCCGTTGATGTGCGGTACCTCGGCCTTGCCTCCGGCATGGTCTCGACCATGAGAGCAATCGGCCAGATGCTCAGCCTTGCAATAGCTATGCTCGTCTTCTCGGCGATCATCGGCACGGTCCAGATATCACCGGAAGTCTATCCCGAGCTGCAGCAGAGTGTCACTATTGCATTTGCGGTCTTTTTCATTCTCGGACTTATCGGTATTGCTGCATCCTATGCCCGGGGAACGGTACGGGATCCCCAATAACCCGTGGTGAGATTTCTGTTTTTTGCTGACAGGAGCTCTTCCGGATACTTTCACATCGCCCATACCTCAGGGTTATTGAGCTGTGCGGGAGAGATCAGGATATGACAAAGAAGATCGAGACCGTCTGCGGGTATTCCTGCACCGGGTGCGAGTACCACAAAAAAGAGTGCCCGGGGTGCGAAGCAACGAAGGGCAAGCCGTTCTGGACAGCGTTTGCCGGTGCAGATGCCTGCCCCGTTTATTCCTGCTGTAAAACCGAGCGCCATCTTCCGCATTGCGGGAAGTGCCCTGACCTGGTGTGCGAACGGTTCACCCGCTACAGGGACCCGGGCATGAGCGACGAGCAGGTGAAGACCGGGCTTGCGGAGATGGAACGGGAACTGAGGGGGAGGAAGTAACCTGCACAATCTTCCCGTGATGTTTTTCATTCCTTTACTGCACGTTTCCGGGCACCCGCCATCAAAAAAAAGATCGCTGCTGTACCTATGAACACCTCAAGGTACAACCCGATCATGAGAAGGATACTATTCCATGGGGGAACATAGGAAAAGGAGGAGAGATTCAGGAGCCAGATGAGACAATCCATGACCGGCCCGAGCACAGGAAAACGGTACGAGAAACCGGGGGCCGGCTGCCCTGCCCGTGCTTCAACGCTTCCCCCGAGAAAGAAGATCCCGAGGAGCAGCATGGCAATGTACGAGACGAGCGCCACAGCTGCCCACGGCGGCATCCCGAGGTCCTTTCCTTCGAAAAGCGAGAATGCGCCAAGCTCCGCCATAATGACAAATGTCAGCATGAGGAAGAGCATGGGGATGACAAAATATTCCGGGGCCGGGCCATCAGGCGCAAGAAAAGCATATACCACAGCAGTGAGCCCTGCAAGGATCGGGGGGACATACACCGGAATCGTATTTGCGATTTTTCTGATCAGAAGATAGATGCCTGATGCGTATAAGCCGGTAAAAAGAATCCCGCCAGGGATGAGGGCCCATACTGGAATCCAGTCAGCCATATGTACCAATGGTTTTCCGGATATTAATATAATGCTTATTTGAATAATATATGATTTCTACAAAGTAAAAAATTCAATCGGGATCAGCCAAAAAAATTTCAACCAGAGTCTGATGAAAAAATAAAAATCAAAGTCTGGTTTATCCGGAACAGGTTTTCAATCGGGATCCTGATCGCGATGAAAATTGTAAAATCAGGGTTTGATTGAAAAGAAAAAATCAAAGTCCGGTTGAGAATGAAAAATCAAGGTCTGGCAGCAAAAAGTTAAACGGGTTTGCATAAAACCAAAAAGAGAGTTTACGACGTAGACCAGATCGCCAAGCCCGCTTTTCAATCAGGGTTCGCCAAAAAAAATTCAATCAAAGTCTGGTTGAAAAGAAAAAATCAAAGTCCGGTTAAGAAATAAAAATCAAGGTTTGATTGATCGGTAAACGGTTTTCAACCGGGATCCTGATCGCGATTGAAAATATAAAACCGGAGTTTGATTGAAAACTGTGGCTCTGTTAAGAGTTAAAAGTGAGATCAACATTCGCTCCCGGATCACAAAAACGGGGGGTCAAGGGGATGCTCCCATTGGGCTGCCTCCCCCTTTGGGGGAGAGAGGGGGTCACGCTCCTTAATTGGTGAGCGGAGGGGAGCGTGCCTGTCCCCCCGCACTTCGGTTCTCTTTCGATCTTGTCATACCGGCACAACTTCTGCAAGCACGTACGGCCTGATCGCGGGTTTGAGTCCGCTCTTCTCAACAAGGTCAACCCGGACGCCAAGGAAATCCACGAGGTCATTCTGCAGATGGATAAAATCGAGAAGGGTTCCCGGGCGGTCGAACTCCACGAGGAGGTCAACATCGCTTGTTGTTTTCTGTTCTCCCCGTACATAGGAGCCGAATATCCCAAGATAGGTAATGCCATAGCGTTCCCGTAGTTCCGGCAGGTGTGCCCGCAGATCCTCCTGGATCTCGTCAACCGACCGTTTTCTGTGAGACTGGCTGATCCTTGGCACGGCACTTCCCTCTTAGTATAGATGATGGGATTGCCCTATGTTATATTTTTTTGAGGGGATGGAAAAACGGCTTATCGGTATTATGGAAAAAAGGAGCGGGAAAGACGGGGTATTATTTCTTCCCTTTCTTCTCCCCGGTCCCGAACAGTTCGTTGACCATCTTCACCGCACACAGATCCCCGCACATCGAACAGGTCTCGGTTTCGCCGTCCCGCTCGTGGATCTTCTTTGCATGGTCCCCGTAGAGGGCCAGCCGGAACTGTTCGTCCCAGTCAAGGGTATGCCGGGCCTCGGCCATCTGCGCCTCGCGGTCCATCTTCCAGCCCTCGTGCTTCCGGACGGTGTCCCCCACGTGCGCTGCAATCTTTGCCACCCTTGTTCCTTCGATGATGTCATCAACATCCGGGAGGGCGAGGTGCTCGCTTGGCGAGACCATGCAGAGGAAATCAGCGCCGTTCAGGCAGGCTGTTGCGCCGCCGATAGCCGCCACGACATGGTCGTAGCCCGGCGCGATATCCGTCACGATCGGGCCGAGCAGGTAGAGCGGGGCATGGTCGGTGATCTCCTTGATCATCCGCACGTTGTAGCCAACCTGGTCGAGCGGCATGTGGCCCGGCCCCTCGATCATCCGCTGGACCCCTGCTGCCTGCGCCCGTTTTGCAAGGGTGCCGAGCGTGACATACTCCACGGACTTTGCCAGCTTCCCGGCATCCAGCAGGCAGCCGGGGCGCATCCCGTCCCCGAGGCTGATGGTCACATCGTATTCCGCAAGGATCTCGAGCAGGTAATCGTACTCGGCATAGAGCGGGTTCTCTTCCCCCCGCTGCATCATCATGGCGCAGTGGAACGAGCCCCCCCGGCTCACGACCCCCATCTTCCGGGGATCGGCCCGCAGCGCTGAAAGCGCCTGCATGTTCACGCCGCAGTGGAGGGTGAGGAAATCAACGCCCTGTCTGCAGTGCTCCCGGATAACCGTAAAGAGCAGGTCGGGGGTGACATCCCGGGCATTTCCCGCCCTGCGCACGGCTTCGTATACCGGGACCGTACCGACCGTGGTGTCGAGCGCGAGCATCTTTTTCCGGATCGCCACAAGGTCGCCGCCGGTAGAGAGATCCATGATGGCATCGGCGCCATTTGCCAGCGCGGCTTTTGCTTTCTTCTCCTCAAGGGCGGGATCGCACCTGCTGCCTGATGTCCCGACATTCACGTTGATCTTGACCGAACAGCCGCTCCCGATGGCGCACAGCGGGTGCTCCCGGGCCGGGTTGGCGGGGACAACGATCCGCCCCCCCGCGACTCCCCTCGCAAGTCGCTCCGGCTCCATCTGTTCCGCCCGTGCCACACCATCGAGCTCTGCCGTGGCCCCGCGGCAGCACCTGCGGATAAGCAAATCCATAAGAAACATCTGTTACGGCTCCTTATTATTGTGCATGCAGGTCAGGTGGATTTGCGGGGAGTCGGTCTATGCCAATGCGTATATTTTCAAAAATATCCTGGTGGACGCGGGTGTCACACCGATGGCGGTCCAGCCCTGGAAGGAAGAGATAGATACCATTGTCCTCACGCACTGCCATTATGACCATATAGCCCGGGTCAAAGAGATCGCGCACATGTGCAAGGCAAAAGTTGCCATACATCAGGAAGACGCCCTGGGCCTTCTTGAGGATATGAAGAGCCTCTCCATGCATTTTGGCGCCCGGTCGCCGGGAATTCTCCCCGACATCAAGCTCAAAAACGGGGATAAAATCGGCGACCTCGAAGTCATCCACACCCCGGGCCATACCAAAGGGAGCATCTGCCTCTGGTCGGAAAAGGACCGGGTGCTTATCAGCGGGGACACGGTGTTTGCCGACGGGTATTTCGGCCGTTACGATTTCCCGGGCGGGAGCCGGGCGGAGCTTGCCCGCTCGCTTGACCGGCTCTCGCTTTTGGATGTTGAAGGATTGTATGCCGGGCATGGCGAGCCAACCGACGAGGGCGGCAGCCGGTGCATTGCAGCAGCCCTCGGCCTCATGAAGAGCGGTTATGGATAAGGGGATCTATTGCCTGGTTTTTTTAACTCCCGGCTGCACTGCCGGGATCGGGGCGCTCGGCGGGATTGCGTTCCGGAAGGGCTGGTATATCTACGTGGGCTCTGCACTCGGGAGCGGGGGACTTGCCCGGCTCGAACGCCACATTGCCCTCTCCCGGGACAGAGACAGACGCCCGAAATGGCACGTGGATTATCTCTCAGCCAGCGATCATTTTTCGCTCCGGTATACCGTTCATGCAGTCACAGGCAACCGGTTTGAGTGCCGGCTTGCAGATCTCCTTGCAGAACCGGGTGTTCCCGGGTTCGGGTGCAGTGACTGCACCTGCCCGTCCCATCTCTTTTACCGCACCCGCAATCCTGTTCATGAGATCGAAAATGCATTCCGCTCCCTCGGGCTCGCACCGGTAACCGCAACCATCAAGAACCCGTAATGCAGTAACGGTAACGTATGAAGATTCTGGGTATCTCGGGTAGCATGAGAAAGGAGGGCAACACGGCAAGCCTCGTGAAAGTTATCCTGGACAGGTGCAGGGAGGCCGGGCTGAAAACCGAGTTTGTTTCCCTTGCAGGCAAGAAGATCCAGCCCTGCTTAGGCTGTGACAAGTGCCGGGAGAAGAAGTGGTGCATCATCGAGAACGATGACTGGGATGCGGTTGCGAAAAAAGTGCTGGACTGCGATGTCCTTGTTATCGGCTCCCCTACCTACTATTTCGATGTCAACGGTCACACCAAGAACTTTATCGACCGCACGTATTCCCTGTACCATGACCGCAAGCTGGCCGGCAGGAAAGGCGTTGCGGTAGCGGTGCATGCCAATAAAGGGGGGAGCCGGACCATCCAGACGCTCGAGGGATTCCTCAGTACCCATGAGTTCTCCTCGCTCGGGTCCGTGAAAGGCACGGGATTTAAGGAAGGCGATGTCCTGAGCGATACCGAGGCTGTCCAGAAAGCCGAGAAGACTGCTGATAAGATCATCCGTCTCGTCAAGTCCCATCACGGGTGATATTCAGCACCCGTGCTTCTTTCCGGTCATCCCCGTGATATCGATCCGGATCACACAGACCCGGTCCAGCTCTTTTTCTGAAAATCCGTATTCTTCTCCCCCGTAATGCTTCAGGATGCAGTTGAGCCCCCGGCGTTTCTCCCCGTGTTCGGTCACAAAAGAGGCAGTCCCGGTGCAGATAACGCTCTGGTACTGCATCTCCCAGGAGCAGGGATTTTTGCCAGGAATAGGTCCCATGGTGCTATCCGCTTCAATACAACAGCGCGGGTTGTGTCTGAGGATTTCGATCTTCTTTCCTTCCGGCGCGGAATGGATGTAGATTGCGCTGCCATCCCTGCCAAAACAGAGCGGGACTACATAGGGCTCGTTACCATCAGAAAGACCAAGATGGCATACGGGCGCCAAATCAAGTATCGCCGCCATTTCAGCAGTGTCGGTAATTTCCCGGTCTTTTCGCCGCATACCTGTTTCCCGTACTTACCTCAGGGAGAGACCAGCTCGTATAATGTTGTCCTCCGGGCGAGCGTTCTCCCGAGATCCTCCACAACACGCTGCATCTCGGCAGGGTCAAGGTAGTCCGTGTTGACCGCACCGGCCCCTTTCGAGATGCTCTCCTCGAACATGGTGCCCCCAAGGTCGTTTCCTCCCGCGATGAGGCCGAGCTGGGCCATCTTGATCCCCTCCTTGACCCACGAGACCTGGATGTTCCGGAAATTGTCGAGGAACAGGCGGGCAACCGCAACCATGAGGAGATCTTCCCTCCCGGTTGCCCCGGCCCGGGCTTTTCCCTGCCGGAAGATCGGGGTGTTCATGTGGATGAACGAGAGGGGAACAAACTCGGTAAACCCTCCCGTCTCATCCTGGATGTCCCGGAGGATGGCAAGGTGCCGGACCCGGTCCCGGTCGGTCTCGCAGTGGCCGTACATGATCGTTGCCGTTGTCCGGATCCCAAGCCCGTGCGCCTCAGTGATGATCCGTACCCATTCTGCGGTCGGGATCTTCTGGCGGCAGATCTCGTCCCGGATCGAATCCACGAGGATCTCGGCAGCGGTCCCGCACATCGAGCCAAGGCCCGCCTCTTTCATCATATCCAGCACCCGGGCCGTGCTCAGGTGGCTCTGTTTTGCTGCATAGGCAACCTCCATAGGGTTGCTTGCATGGAGGTGGACATCCGGGGCTGCCTCGCAGATCCAGCGGTAGACATCGATATAGGATTGGGCAGTGAAATCCGGGTGGAGGCCGCTCACCGTGCAGATCTCGGAGACGCCCCGCTCCTTTGCAAGGGCGGATTTTCTCTGGATCTCTGCTTTGTCATGGAAATAGATCCCGGGATCGCCCGGTTTCTTTGAGTACCCGCAGAAACCGCAGGCATTCACGCAGAGGTTGGTGACGTTGATATTCTGGTTGCGGACATAGGTGACCGCGTTTCCCGCCCGCTGTTCGCGCACTTCATCCGCTGCAGTGGCGATCTTCCAGACCTGCCGGTCGCGGGTCCGGAAGAGAGAGAGCGCTTCGTCTTCCGTCAGCCGGTGCCCGGCTATAACATCGTTGAGTAATGTCCTGAGGGTAGCATCCATATTCTTCCCCGGTTCGGTATGGAATGTAGCCCCGCGGAAAAGTAAAAGTATCGCATATGTATGCCGCAGGCTTATTAGCCTCTGCGACAACCATCCTTTTGAGAACAATGAAACAGACTCACGTGCACCTGGGAAAGAAAGTTGCAGACGGATTTGTTATCCCCCTTGGCCCGGCAAACCTTGTCGCGGTCAGGACCGACGTGGGTATGGTCGGGTGCGGCGCCTTCGATGTTGCGGCGCTCGATAAATTCAGTTACCCCGCGGCAAAGGTGAGGCCGGTATCGGGGCCGTCCATAGTCACCATCGATGACCTGCTTGACGGTATAGTCAGGGAGGCCAACCGCTCCGCCATCGGCCGGGGGATCAACAACGGCATGACCGGCCGCGAAGCCCTGGAACTGCTCTGAAAAAATACTCTTTTTTCCGGTTGAAAAGAAGAAGGTCGGGTATTACACCAGCTCGTAGAGCGTTGTCCGCTGCCGGAGCTTCCGGCCGAGATCGCTTGCGATCCGGTCCATATCTTTTGGATCGAGATAATCCGATCCCGATGCACCGGCATTGCCGGTCACATCATCCGTGAACATGGTGCCGGCAAGGTCGTTGGCACCCGACAGGAGGGCGAGCTGGGTCATCTTGAGGCCCACTTTTCCCCACGCAACCTGGATATTGTCGAAGTTATCGAGGAAGAGGCGGGAGACGGCGATCATCAGGAGATCCTCGCGGCCGGTTGGCCCTGCCCGGGCAAGTCCCTGCTGGTATAACGGCGTATTGGTGTGGACAAAGGGCAGGGTAACAAGCTCGGTGAAGCCGTGCGTCTCGTCCTGCACATCCCGCAGGAGACCGAGGTGCTCGGCCTGGTCCTTTGCGGTTTCGAACGAGCCGTACATGATGGTTGCCGTTGAACGCAGGCCCGCCCGGTGGGCTTCTTTGATAACCCGGATCCAGTCGGCTGTGGGGATCTTCCGTGGGCAGATAACTTCCCGGACAGAGTCCACCAGGATCTCGGCAGCGGTCCCCTGGATCGTGCCAAGCCCTTCCGCTTTTAAGCGGGCAAGCACCTCGGTTGTTGCAATCCCGCCTTTCTTTGCCGCAAAGGCCACTTCATCAGGGCTGAACGCATGGATATGGACGTCCGGCGCAACCTCGTGCACCCAGTCCATGAGCTCAACATAGGTATCGAGCGTAAATCCCGGGTGGACTCCCGAGAGAAAACAGATCTCGGTGACCTCGCGTTCCATGGCAAGCCGGGCCTTGGCCTGGATCGCCTCCCGGTCATTGCAGTACGCACCCTCATCGGTTGCCTTCCGGCCAAAACCGCAGAACCCGCAGAGGTTCTTGCAGATGTTGGTAACATGGAGGTTCTGGTTTTTCACGTAGGTGACTAAATCGCCGACCTTTCGTTCCCGCAGTTCATCCGCCGCAGCAACAATGCTGTGAACCTCCCGGTCCTTTGTATTGAGCAGCAGGGTTGCTTCACCAGGAGTGAGCCGGTGGCCAGACAGGGTATCGTCAAGGAGCGTGGAGATCTTTGTCATGGTAACAGTCCCGTTTACCGCTGTTTTTTCCCGGTTTTCTTTGCCGGTTTTGTCTCTTTCTCTTCACGGGACCGCAGGTACATCTCGTGAAGGACCATGATGACGATAACGATAATTATCACTTCCACGATGTGGAGGGGCAGGTACCCGACAAGGGGAACCGTGAAGAGGGATTTGCCGACAATCCATTCATCTTTGACCGGCTCGGGCTGGCCTATGCCCTGGAACGTGACGAACTGGTCCGGGTAGGGGTTGTTGTCCCCCCAGGTTATGTAGCCCGGGTGGGGTGCAGTATAATTCGTTTTAAGGGTCACACCCCGGATCGTGGTAAGGGGCTGGTCGGTGGCATAGACAACAGCCCGGTGGATGATCGGGTGAACCGAGGTGAGGCCGTTTGGCTTGTAGATGATGACATCCCCGTAGCTGCCAAACTTCGGATTATCTGCCGCTTTCCCCTCCAGCCAGGTCTGGAATGTCCCGTACCGGTCCTTCTGCACTACAACGACCAGGTCCCCGACCTTCATGTTGGGATCCATGCTCTTGGATTCGATCGTCACGACCGCCGGCCACGTGCCGCAGATCAGGTACAGTGCAAGGGCAATCGCCCCGACAACGGCAACAACCCAGAGGAGATCGCGGGCAAGCGAGACTGCCCAGTGATCGCTTGTCCGGAACCGGGTGAAAAGTGAGCGTATATCCTGTTTATTTTCTTTCTCTGCCACGTGCAATCGCGCCCTGTACTGGATTTTCGTATAGTGTTGGACCCGTTATACATTAACCCTGTGGGATTGGCCGGTCGGTGGTGCCTTACGGGTGCAGGATGACCTGGAAGAGGTAATACAGGCCAAAGGCGAGAAGAAAAAGGCCGCAGGCCGCCATGATGTAGTGATACGATCGGTCGGACAGGATAGTCCTGCCCCGGGCAATGCTCGTGGAGACGAAGGTATACCAGGCGGTATCGGCGCTCCAGTGGCCGATCATGAAGACAATGGCAAGGAGAACGCCCCCTTCGAGCGACGAGATGAGGAGTGCGCTTCCCACCGAGAGCCACCATATCCAGAAGTAGGGATTTGCAGCACTGGTGAGGAGCCCGGCCATGCAGGGACTGACAACGGCAGGTGCCTGGCCTGCGGAGAGCGTGGCAGTCCTGCTGCCGGTGATCGTCATGATCCCGAAGATGATGAGCGCACTGCCCCCGACAACGGCGATCAGAGAAGTATACGGGCTCGCTATGCTGGCAAGACCGAGAATAATTAAGAGGAAGATGGCAGTCTCGATAAAAATATGGCCAAGCGAAATCTTAAGACCCGCCGTCCAGTTCCCGGAGAGGGAGGCATTGATGGTGGCAACCAGCATGGGGCCGGGGGCAAGCGCACCGGTAAAACCGATAAGAAAGCCAAGCACCAGCGTTGAGAGGATTTCGGACACCAATTTCTGCAGCCCCGGTTGTCACCTGAGGATTGATTCGGTTGGATAATGAAGCCTCCCGACCAGGCCGCAATATATAAACAGGCGGAATCCAAACCCCCCTTAATGGCGGCGAAAGATCCTTTCCGGACAACCCTTGTTGCACCCTGCGGCATGGACTGCGCTATCTGCATGGCGTTTTTAAGAGAGAAGAACCGGTGCGGCGGCTGTTCGGAGGCAAACCACAGTTACCGGAAGCAGTGCACCGTCGCGGCCTGCGAACAGGTGAAGCACAGGTTTTCCCATGAATGTGGCAGTTTCCCGTGCCGGAGGCTCAGGCAGCTCGACAAGCGCTACCGGACGAAATACCACATGAGCATGCTCGACAACCTTGCGGCAATCCGGGAGCACGGCATCCATGCATTTGTCCAAAGCGAGCGGGAGCGCTGGACCTGCAGGGAGTGCGGCGGGACGATCGATGTCCACCACTTCAGCTGCTCGTCGTGCGGGAAGACACCGGAATGAGCGCCGGGCCTGTCGGGAGGACATTCCCGCGGGTCCTGGAGGCATCCCGCACCTTATAAGCCGGCTTTAATCCATCCTGTGCCCGAACAACAACCCATATTTTCTTGGCCGCCGATATTCCGGTATGCTTGATGTGCGGGAGATCACGCTCCGCTTCCTTGATACAAAACTGCAGGTGCACCCCGATGTGGTGCGCTATATCCAGGAGCAGGACGACCCGGACCTGATCGATCGCATCATAGAGAGTATTCCCACGGATACTATCGTGGTCTCTGCAAAGCACATCCCCGGTATCACCCCCACCCGCGACGGGACGAGGTTCGCTGTCGAACCGGACGTTGAGGTGGTTTCAGGTATTGCAGGCACCTCCGGCGCAGTGACGGGAAGTGGAGATTATCTCCATTATTTCCGGGACCGGTACAGCAGGCTTGGCGGCATGATCCGGTCACGAGCCGGCTCGATGCCCATCGAGGGGCTCACCAAGAACTCCCGGTACCGGCAGGAGGAATGTACCGTTATCGGGATGGTTGTGGAGGTCAAGACCACGACAAATGGTCACCGCATTGCCGAGATCGAGGATTCGTCGGGGTCCGTCTCGGTGCTCTTCCGGAAGGACCGGCCGGTCCACGAGGATGCCGAGAAGATCATCCCTGACGAGGTTATCGGCATCAAGGGGAAACTCTCAAGCGACGGGAAACTCTTCTTTGCCGAGACACTCTACCGCCCCGATATCCGCATCGATAATGCGCCGTACAAGAGCGAGCAGCCGGGAAAAGCGGTCTTCATCTCGGACGTCCATGTGGGAAGCGACACGTTCCTCGAGGAGTGCTGGAACCGCTTTGCCGACTGGCTCGCGGACAATGACTTCTCCTACCTGCTCATAGCAGGCGATCTTGTGGACGGGATCGGCATCTACCCGGGGCAGGAGGCGGAGCTGACAATGAAGAACATCTACGAGCAGTACGATGCCTTCGGGGAGATGATGCGAAAACTCCCGTCCCGCATGAAGATCATCATCTCACCCGGCAACCACGATGTGGTGAGGGGGGCAGAGCCCCAGCCGGTACTGCCGGAGCAGTTCACGCGGAAATTTTCGGATAACTGCATCCTTGTCGAGAACCCGGCCCTTGTCCGCCTGCAGGGCGTGCGGGTGCTCATGTACCACGGGCGCTCGATCGATGATATGATCGGCCTCATACCCGGCGCTTCCTATGACAAGAGTGGTCAGATGATGGAGGAGATGCTCATCCGCCGCCATCTTGCACCGGCCTATGGCCGCAGGACGCCGATTGCTGCCGGCAAGACCGACCGGCTGATCATCGATCCCCTGCCGGAGATCCTGCACACGGGCCACGTTCACATCAAAGGGATCACCACCTACCGGGGGGTTCTCGGCATCAACGCGGGAACCTGGCAGGCCCAGACCAAGTTCCAGAAGCAGATGAACGTGAACCCGACACCGGCGCTCGCGGTTGTTGTTGATCTGCAGACGCTGGTACCGGAAACGTTCAGTTTTGCGTCCTAGTGCTGCTGGTTTTCATGAATGGGGGGGGCAGGATACCGGCCTTTTTCACACCGTCGTATCAGCCCGGTTTAAAACACAATTTTCATGTAGATTAGTCTGCCATATCCATGCATGAAGACCGGTACCGGGAAAAATGAGGACAGCCAATGAATCTCCCTGTCCGGTTCGAGAACCGCGATCTCTTCTGGAAAGCGGTGATCCTCGGCACGGCTGTAGCTGCACTTCTGGCAACCACTGCCGGGCTCCTTTTCGGGATAACAACCGGGATCCCCCATCTCCTGTATATTCCGGTGGTTATCGCCTCGTACCAGTACCCGCGCCGGGGGGCAGTCATTGCCGGGTGCATTGGCGCAGTCTACCTGCTCTCGGTCTTTATTATTGCCGGGTCCTCACAAACGGTTCTTCTCGAAGCAGTGCTGCGCACCCTTGTCATTGTCGTGATCGGGTGGCTGATCGCCCTGCTCACGTACCGGCTCCGGGAACAAGAAGACCTCTACAAGGGCCTCTTTGACCATTCGGAAGGGGGGAGCATCGTCATTGCCGATACCGGCAAAAGCCGGACAATCGAGGAGATCAACTGGAAAGCTGCTGCCCTTCTTCACCGGAAAATCTCCGAGCTGAAAGGTTCGCCGATTACCGGCATATGGAGCGGAGAAGAGGAGGAAACATTTTTTGGCCGGCTCGCCAGTGAAGGGGCAGTTTATGCTACTGAGACGAAATTTGCCCTGCCGGATGAGAACAGCTTCATCGTGCTCGTCTCCGCTGCCTCGCTTCCCGGCAACCGGGCGATCCTCACCTTCTTCGATATCACGAGCCGGGTCCATTCAGAACATGCGCTGAAGATGGCAAACGACAAGCTCAGCCTCCTCTCGCAGTTCTCGTCAGACCACCTCCACCGGTCGGTTGACGAGATCATAGAGACCGTTGACGAGGCAGATACGCATTGCAAAGACGACGGCATTCGAACCTATATTGAACGCATCCGGACGCTGGCATGGAATGTTGCCCGCCAGCTCTTTCTCACCGAATCCTACAAGGATCTCGGGACACTTCCCCCGGTCTGGCTGAGTGTGCAGCAGGTAATTGAGACCGCCCGGCTTCCTTCGGATGACGGGACCATCCCGATCCGGTGCTGGGCCGGACGCCTTGAGTTATATGCAGATCCGCTCTTCTCGGATGTCCTCACTCACCTCCTGGAAAATTCCCTGCGGCACAGCAACGGCAGGGTAAAGAACATTACCGTCACCTATCACGAGACTCAGGACGGGCTTGATCTCTTTATATCGGATGATGGTTCGGGAATCCCGGCTGCAAAGAAACAGCAGATATTCGAGTATGATGCCGGGGGACATGCGGGGATAGGTCTCTTCATCTGCCGCCAGATCGTCGAGGTGACCGACATGAGCATCCGGGAGATTGGAGTTGAGGGTACGGGGGCACGGTTCGTGATCCATGTCCCGGCCGGCGGGTACCGTATCGAGGGAACGGACGAGGACGCCCCCCCGCTTCCGGTATCATCTTCACCGGAACTTCACCCGGCAAAACACAAGACCGGGGCAACGGTGAGAGAACTTTTATCCCGGGAATTTCCCCTTGCCGAGGCACTCTGGACCGATTACCATAACACAAAAGGGGATCCAAAAACCGACCGCATATTTGCCGCGTTTTACCAGGGAGATGTGGTCTCGGTTGCCCGGTGCAAACGGCACCCGGATGGTTTTGAGGTGGACGGCGTATTCACCCCGGAGACCCGGCGCGGGCACGGGTACGCAAATGCCGCGGTATGGGGGCTCATCGAGGCGTGCGGGCAGGATACGCTCTACATGCACTCGGTCTGGGATCTCACCCGGTTCTATGGCAACTTTGGGTTTGTAGCAATTGAAGAGAAGGAACTCCCGCCAACCATACGGGAACGGTTTGCCTGGGCCGAGGGCGAGATGGAAGGGGCAAACGTCCGCCCGATGAAACGGGACCCGACCCCGGTCTGAACGCTTGTACCGGAACGAAGGTGCGTGGAATCCTGGCAGATCAGCTTTTTTATTGCACACATTTTTTCAAAAACGGTGGCCCGGATAAAGCAATCACCGGGTAATTTACTATCCCGGTACCCCCATTGGGGGAATTGGTTCCTGATAATTTAAAAAAAATTATTCTTTGGCCGGCTTTGCCGCATCTGCAAGAGCGGGTGCTGCCGGTTCCTTCTTCTTTGGCCCGGCAACCGTGAATTTTTCAAGACCGCCCCGGGCAGTCATGGCCGGGCGGTACTGGTTGTCCATGGTGAGGCACTTGGTGGGGCAGACATCCACGCACACGGCGCAGACCACGCAGCGCATCTGGTCGATCTGCCATGTCTTCTCCTTGACCTCAACGCAGATCGCCTGTGTCGGGCACTTGCGCTGGCAGGACCGGCACGTTATACAGCCGTCAGGGTTGATCTTCACGTGACCGCGGGTATTGGGGGTCTTCTTTGCCGGTTTTGCCGGGTACATCAGGGTTGCCGGGCGGGAGAAGAGGCTTTTTAATACCGTCTTTGTCATCTGGAAAATGCTCATCTCTTCTCACCTCTCCGCACAGCCGATACACGGGTCAATCGTCAGGACAATCACCGGCACATCTGCAAGCTCACAGCCCTTGAGGAGCGTGACAAGCGGCGGGATGTTGGTGAACGTGGGGGTCCGCACCCGGTGACGGACAAGATTCTTCTTGCCGTTCCCCTTGATGTAGTGGATAACCTCGCCCCGGGGCTGCTCGGTCCGGGAGAAGTATTCCCCATCGGGGGCCCCGGTGACTTTCATGTCAACCGGGCCGTCGGGGATCTTCTTAATGCACTGCTCGATGATATCGATGGACGTGAACATCTCCTTTGCCCGGACTGCACAGCGGGCATAGCAGTCACCATCGTGCTCAACCACCGGCTTGAAGTTGATCTTGCCGAGTGCCCCGTAGCCGGTCTCCCGGATATCGATGGCAAGACCGCTGCCCCGGGCAGTTGGTCCGACTGCTCCGAAATAATAGGCATCCTCCTGACTGAGCCTGCCGACATTTACCAGACGGTGCCTGACGGAACTGTCGTGGAGGAAAACATTCGTGAGGTCGTGAAGCTCGTGCTCCATTGATTTGAGCCCTTTGAGCATCTCGTCGAGCTTCTCAGGGGTTATGTCTTTGCGGACACCGCCAACCTTGCAGACTCCCTGGATGACCCGCCCGCCCGTGGTAGCTTCGAGATCGTCGAGGATGTGCTCCCGGAGGCGCCAGGCGTTCATGAAAACACTCTCGAATCCCATACTGTCGGCAAAACAGCCGAGCCAGAGGAGATGGGAGTGCAGCCTTGAGTATTCGCCCCAGATGGTTCTCAGGAACTGCGCCCGCTCGGGTACCTCAAGGCCCATGATCTGCTCGATGCCCTGGACATAGGTCTGGCTGTGGATGAAACTGCAGATACCGCAGATCCGCTCTGCAATAAAGACATACTCGGTGAACTCCCGCTTCTCCACGAGTTTTTCCAGGCCGCGGTGGACATACCCGATGGTAGGGATGACATCCACGACCTTCTCGTCCTCAAGGACAAGGTCAAGGTGCAGGGGCTCGGGAAGAACCGGGTGCTGTGGCCCGAACGGGACGGTTATTTGTTTTGACATGAGTCATCCTCCTTGGTAATAGTCACACTGAACGGATGTTTGACTGCGGTCTTGTAGAACGTGCCCTTGAAGTCGATGTTCATCCCTTTCACGTGGATTCCGTACAGGTCGTGGATCTCGTTCTCGTACACGAAAGCCCCGAAGTAAACCCCGCTGACACTGGGAATCTCGGTGTCCTGTTTCACGGTAACCCGGTAACTGGTGAGCTTGTAGTCCTTGTCGTACACGTAGATGATCTCGAAATCATCCCCGATCTTCGTGCACCCGATCTGGACTAAACGGTTCCCGTCTTTTTTTGCCTGTTCTGCTTTTGGGACGATATCCCCGACCGTGATCGGGACAATTGTCTGCGGTTCCATCATTGTGCACCTCCTTCTGTACGCTTATGGTGATGTTCTGCATGTCCGGGATCCGTCACCAGCGGGGAGCGGACATTTTTACTCCGTTTCTCCTCAAGGATCCCGAGCGCCGTCACAATCCCGTCAATAATTGATTCGGGGCGGGCAGCGCAGCCGGGCACGTATACGTCGACCGGGATCAGCTTGTCAATCCCGCCGGCAACATTGTAGCACTCCCGGAACACCCCGCCGGAGCAGGCACAGATACCGACGGCAACCACGACTTTCGGGTCCGGTATCTGGTTGTAGATGTTCTGGACAACCTCGCGGTTTGCCTCGTTGATGGAGCCGGTGACCACGAAGATATCGGCATGCTTGGGGTTACCGGTGTTGATGATGCCGAACCGCTCGACATCGTACATCGGGGTGAGGCATGCAAGGATCTCGATATCGCAGCCATTGCAGCTCGAAGCATCGTAGTGGATGATCCAGGGGGATTTTGCAAGGTATGCCATTATACACCTCCGTTCAGGAAGTAGAGTACTGCCAGGTTGACCACACCCACGACGGCAGCAATCAGCCACGAGCTCTTGACGGCAAACTGCCACTTGGCACGGGCGTTGGTGTTATCGATCAGGATCTCGAGCAGGTAAATTACGATGACCGCGATAACCGCTATCACCGGGTTTGCCCCGAAGAAGAGCCAGACAAAGCCGAGCAGGAGGACCGTCTCGTACCAGTGGGTGATCTCGATAAGGCCGAGCGACGGGCCCGAGAACTCGGTTGTCACACCCTTGACAATCTCCTGGTGGGCATGGTGGGAGGTGGAGATATCGAACGGGGACTTGCGGAGCTTGATGGTCAGGACATACAAGAATCCAAGAAAGATACCCGGGATCAGGAGGACAACCGGCGTTGTGCTGGCCGCGATATCCGATACATTGAAGCTCTTTGTCGCAACGAACATCCCGACTGCCGTGAGGATCACCATCGGTTCGTATGCCATGATCTGGAGGAGCTCGCGTTCTGCCCCCACGTAGCTGTAGGGGGAGTTGGCGGCAAAGGCACCCAGCACCAGGAATACCTGCGCGAGCGTGAGCGCAAATATGACGAGCAGGAGATCCCCGCCGGCAAAGAAGAGCGCTCCCGTGAAGGCCATGAAAATGACATAGCAGACCGCGTAGAAGACCTGCGTGTCGTTCACGACAGCATTCTCTTTCTCAAAGAGCTTGCCCACGTCCCAGAACGGCTGGAGGATCGATGGCCCGACCCTGCCCTGCATATGGGCGGTGATCTTCCGGTCGATACCGGCGACAAGTCCGCCGACAACCGGTGCAAGGAGGACAAAGATGATTGCCCAGAGGATATTGATCATCTGAACACCCCCGGTAGTGCACCCGCTGCAAGCATGATCACAATCAGTATGGAGCAGATCCATATACCCGTTGATCTGAGTTTGGTCTCGCCAAACCAGTCACCGAGGTAGTAATTGGAGAGCAGGGTCTTTTTCTGGACGCCAAGCGATCCCGAGAACCGCATATCGTGCGTGGTTGTCCTGCCCCCCATGTAGGGAGCCAGGTGACGGCGTTTCCGGTGCGGCAGGAGAATCGAGAGCGGCATCACGACCAGCAGGAAGAGCATCAGGATCATGATGATGACATTGTCCTGCGAGAGCTGGGCGGTCTGGCCGTAGTTTGCAAGGAGGAACGGTTCAAGAAGTTTTGTCGAGAGTACCGGGAAGACCAGCGTGGTGATGATGGAGAGCCCGGCAAGAGACGTGAGGGCCGCCCATTCGCTCCGGTCAACCTCCCCTTCGATATTCTTGCTGTCGCTTGTCACCGCAATGATCTTGCCCATCCACTTGGCCCAGAAGAAGAGGGTGAGGGCACTGCCGAACACGAGGATGACAACGAAGATAAAACCGTACGGTGCATCGATGAATGCCCGGATGGCTGCCCACTTGGAGATGAGCATCCCAAACGGCAGGAGGAACATGCCGGCAATGCCGATGACCATCATGGCGGCGATCCTCGGCATGCGCACGACAAGGCCGTTCATGTCGTCGATCTCCCGGCTCTTGATCCGGTGCTCCACCGTTCCCACGGAGAGGAAGAGAAGCGACTTGGAGATCGCGTGGAAGACGATTAAGAGGATTGCAGCCCAGATGGCCTCGTACGTGCCAATCCCTGCACAGGCCACGATGAGACCGAGGTTGGCTATCGTGGAGTATGCAAGAACGCGTTTCGCATTGCTCTGCGAGATGGCGATCCCTGATGCCAGCAGGAACGTAAGTCCCCCCACCATTGCTATCATATAGCCGGTAAAGGTGGACTGGAAGACCGGTGCAAGCCGGACAATGATATACACGCCGGCTTTTACCATGGTGCTCGAGTGGAGCAGCGCCGAGACCGGGGTCGGTGCAACCATGGCCCCGACAAGCCATGAGGAGAACGGGAGCTGGGCGGCTTTGGTAAGCCCGGCAAACCCGATGAGGGCTGCGGGGATGAGGGCAATCACTTTCCCCGATGCAAGGAGCTGGTCAAGGCCCATGATACCATTCCCGAACATTGCCAGGTACAGGATTGCCCCGGCAAAGGCAATACCCCCAAGCAGGTTCATCCACAGGGCATTGAATGCATTGTTGGTGGCCTCGTCGGTCTTTGTGTATCCGATGAGAAGGAACGAACAGAGCGTTGTTACTTCCCAGAAGAAGTAGACCCAGGTGATGTTGTTGGAGAAGACAAGCCCGAACATTGCCGACAAAAAGACAAAAAGGATACAGAAGAACCAGTTGCGCCGGTCTTTTATCTCGGGGTGGGACTCGTGGAAGAACTTCATGTAGCCAAGCGAGTACACGCAGATGAGACTGCCGATGATACCGATGATGAGGGCGAGGATGTTCGAGAACTCATCGATGAACAGGTTCGATGCCGTGTGAACGGAATGCGCATACACGGCCTCGAAATAGATCATCATCACGGACTGGACAAGTATGAGCCCGACAACAAGGTACTTCCGGTGCTTCAGACCGAGATACAGGATGAAAATGGCAATCAGTATCTCGAGAATGAACATGAAAAGCCCGACCGGTTCTGCCGGAATGGCAGAGACCATCTGGGCCCCTTTGTCGAACGTGGTGATGAGCAGATACAAGGTTACCACACCGATGGCCAGTGCGGACAGTTTCACAATAACGATGCGTTCAATCTCTTTTCGTAAACAGAGCATGAAACATGCAACGATCAGGGGAAACAAAATAAGAAACAACAGAAGCTGTACGAATTGCACCAGATACCCTCCTTCTCTGAATATACGAATTTTTCATTATTAATCATATTGAATTGTGCACGATTCATCATTTCATAAAAAAGCTGGGAGAGAAAGGGAAAAACCAGAAAAAATCTCCGGAATTCTTAAAAAAAACAGGTCTGGAGCGGGAAAAACAGATGTTTTTTTGAAAGTTACAGGAACGATCAATACCGGGCGGGAAGGTCCCCGGGCGGTTCACACTGAAAGATAAAAGTTTAATGTTTCAAAAATGCACTATTGATCTCATAGGGTGGGGTATGGACTTTTCAGGGGTAAGCCCCAGAGCCATTGCACATCCTCTGGAGTCATCAGGGCAGGTTAGCTGCCGGTGCCAATATTCAGCAGACCTGATGTGTCCAGAAATCCTGTCCCGGAAAGATTGCCCGCACACTGCGTGCCGGCTCGTTCCGGGCGGTTTTTGCACACCAGGGAGGTCATGGAATGATCGAAAACGTATTACTAATCGTGATTGCGATCTGTATCATCGCTCTGGGCCTTGCCGCATTCCTGACGCGTAATCTCCTCTCTCAGGATGAGGGTACGCCCAAGATGCGCGAGGTCGCCGATGCGATCCGGGTGGGTGCGGAAGCATTCATCAAGCGCCAGTACTCGACTATCGCCATACTTACCATCGTGTTTGCCGTGGTGCTCTTTGCAGTGTATTATCTCACCAACCAGCAGTCGCTTGCCCTTTCAACGGCAATCTCGTTCATAGTTGGTGCAGCCTGCAGTGCAGTTGCCGGTATTGTTGCCATGTGGATTGCCGTCAGGACAAACATCCGTACGGCAGCAGCAGCACAGCACAGCGACGGGAAGGCACTTGACTTCTCGTTCCGGGGCGGGGCCATTTCGGGCCTGATCATCACCTCGATGTCGCTCCTCGGTGTCTCGCTCACCTACATTGCACTCGGTGCAAACCCGCAGACCACCCCGTTCGTCATCATCGGGTTCGGTTTCGGTGCCTCGTTCGTGGCACTCTTTGCCCAGCTCGGTGGCGGTATCTATACCAAGGCCGCTGATGTCGGTGCAGATCTTGTGGGAAAAGTCGAGGCAGGTATCCCTGAAGACGATGTCCGGAACCCGGCAACCATCGCAGACCTTGTCGGTGACAATGTCGGTGACTGTGCCGGCCGTGGCGCTGATCTCTTCGAGTCCACTGCAGCCGAGAACATCGGTGCAATGATCCTCGGTGTTGCGCTCTTCCCCTTCTTTGGTGTCAATGGTATCCTCTTCCCCATCGTCATGTGTTCGCTCGGTCTCCTTGCAAGCATAATCGGTATCCTCTCGGTCAAGGGCAAAGACGGTGCCGACCCGATGGATGCCATGAACCGGGGGTACTACATCACGGCAATCATCTCCGCGATCTTCCTCTTCTTTGGAACCCAGTGGCTCCTTGGAACAATTCCGGGCTGGATCAACTTCTTCTATGCAGGTCTCGTAGGAATCGTACTCTCCGTCCTTTTCCTCCGGGTCACCCTGTATTACACCGACCACCACTACCGTCCGGTGCAGGAGATTGCCGAAGCCTCTGAAACCGGAGCAGCAACCAACATCATTACCGGGTTCTCCGTTGGTCTTGAGACCACGGCAGTTCCGGCCATCATGATCGGCCTCTCCCTCATAATCTCCTACGGGTTCGGTACCTTAAGCGGCGTCCCGAACGGCGGCCTCTATGGAACTGCAGTTGCAACTGTCGGTATGCTGATGGTCTGCGCCTACGTCCTGACCATGGACACCTTCGGCCCCATCGCTGACAACGCCGGCGGTATCGTCGAGATGAGCCAGGCCCCCGAGGAAGTCAGGAAGCGCATGGACAAGCTCGATGCAGCAGGCAACACGACAAAGGCGCTCACCAAGGGGTATGCCATTGGCAGTGCCTCGCTCGCGGTCTTCCTGCTCTTCAATGCGTACATGGCCGACATTGCCAAGCTCACCGGCAAGGCATTTGATGTCGTCAACCTGGCAAGCGTCCCGGTCTTCGTCGGGGCACTTCTCGGTGCCATGCTCGTTTTCGTCTTTGCAAGCCTCGCCATCCGTGCAGTCTCCAAGACCGCACAGTCCGTGATCACGGCAGTCCGTATCCAGTTCAAGGACCCCGCAATCATGGCAGGCACCAAGAAGCCCGACTATGCAGCCGTCATCGACATCACCACCCAGGGTGCACTCCGGAGCATGGTGCTTCCGGGAATCCTTGTAATCGGTTTCCCGATCGTCATCGGCGTTACCATGAAGTACGAAGCCCTCGCAGGCTTCCTCATGGTCGGAACCATCACCGGTATCCTCATGGCACTCATCCTGAACAACAGCGGTGGTGCATGGGACAATGCCAAGAAATACATCGAATCCGGTGCCCACGGCGGTAAGAAGAGCGAGGCCCACAAGGCAGCCGTTGTTGGTGACACGCTCGGCGATCCATTCAAGGACACTGCCGGCCCGTCGCTCCACGTGCTCATCAAGCTCCTTGCAACCCTGACGCTCGTGCTTGCACCGATCTTCATCTAAATACCCTTTTTTTATTTTCCCAACAGCTTATCGGGCAACCATTTATCATACGGATCCGGATACTATTCATGGACCGGCAGGAGCATATCCACATCATCAGCGCAGGGGAGAGTATCCATACCACCTATCCTGCGGTTCTCAAAGAGCTTCCGACGATCACGCATACATTCATCTTTGCCGAAAAAGAGGTCTATACCAACTCGTCCCGGGACGATGCCTCAAAAAGAGCCTGGAAGTGTTCTATCCGCAACTCGATTGATGCAGTGAATGCCCTCTGCCTTTCCCGGAATATTTCCTGTGCTCTCGTCTGTATTGATGCAGCAGGATTCGATGCCATCCGCGACCCGGTTCTCGGGATCTATGGTGAACACCCGGCAGCCCGGTACAGCTTTGATATATCAGCCGGTTCAAAACGGCTCTCGCTTGGCCTTTTCTCCCTGTCGCTCTGGGTGGAGGGTGACTCGTATTACGCATTCGGGAACTCTCCCCCCCGGAGAGTCCCTGTCCCGACACTTGCTTCAAGGAATCTGCCGGCAAATCCGCACTATCTTCTCATTCTCACCCTTCTCTTCCGGGCTCAGGATCACAAAAAAGAGGCCCAAACCCTGGTGCCAAAAGAGACCCTCTTCAACGAGACCAGGGCCTGGAAAGTCCCGGGCCGGGATGGCAGAGAGGATTCTGACAGCAGCGAACTCTCACCCGTAACATTCTCCCGCCTGCTCTCGACACTGGCTGGATGGAACCTTATCCGGGAAGAGACCGATCCCGGCAGGGACCACGAGAAACTCTACAGCCTCACACCGGATGGCGAACTGGCACTGTTTGTCTACTCCGCCCGGATCAAAAAACGGGGTGTTGCCGGCACTCCCGGCCTCACGTGATACTTGAGTCCGGGAAAGATTGGTGAAAATACAGGCGCCCTGATCGGGATATCCCGGCAACTGATTGGGAAAAAAAGATTCGTTTCCCGGGCAATGGCAGGCAGTTACTTCAGCCGTTCCTCGTCATCGGCAATCCATTGCTCCAGTTTCAGGATGCCTTCCCCGATATCCCTGATCCGGGCCTCGGTTTCTGCAAGCTTGGCTTTTGCCACGGCAATCTTTTCAGGATCCTTGCAGGACGCAAGGAATGTCAGTATATGGTCCCTGCCGATCTGAAAATTTTCAAGAGCGCTCAATGCTTTTTTATAACGTTCACGATTGGCTTTGAGGTTTTCCCGGACACTGGACTCGGCTTTTGACTCCCGGTGTGGTTTTCCTGCTTTTACCATCTCCCAGGCAGCGTCATGGGCTCTCCGGATCTCCTGGATCTCATCAAAACAGGCTTTCTTGTGTTTTGCAATCATCTCGTGCTTGTATTTCCCGAGCAGGTCACCGGCTTTTTTCAGCGCCTGCCCCCGCTCCACCAGGTCATGAACCGCGGAGCCGGGAGTGCCCGCAGGGAGCCGTGCCCCTTCTGCATGTTTCATGATCTCTTCCCGATGCGAAAGCGAGACCGATTCCAGGGTCCCGTACTCGGTTTTCTGCTTCTCCTTGACATCCCGGCAGAGGGCATTGAACCGCTTCCAGAGGAGATCCCGGTCAGCGCGTGCAAGGGGTTTGAGCTCCTTGAAGAGCGCAGTGATATGTTTTGCCTGGTTCCAGAAATCCTGGTACTTGGTGATGACCGGCAGATCATCCCGGATCGGGTTGGAGAGCGACCAGAGTTTCTGGTTTTCCCGGTCAATGAGTTCTGCATTCTCATGGGCGGATTTCAGCCAGGGATCATCTTCAGGTTTCATAAAAAACTCGCTCTTGTGGCCTTCTGGTTATTGCATGTGTATCTGCCCGTGGGGCTTTAAAACAGTATCCACTACCGGGATTTCCCGGGGGGTGGGTCCCCCGGTACATCCGGAGTGGGTGGAAGTTCAGGGCAGGTGCACTTTACGTTATTTCCTTGAGATTGACGCTGACATCATTCGAGATCCGGGAATACCGTTTCGGGTTCTCATCGAACTTTGTCTTGCACCAGTTACAGCAGAAATAGTATTTCTGGTCCCGGTAAACGCTCGTGAACTTTGCCCCGTCTTCATCGACGATCATCAGACATACAGGATCGGTTGCCATAACAGGTTGCCTCGTTCGCCTGTAATAGGATCGGGTTTGTTTCTTTAAGTGTTATCGCCTTTTGCCCCGGCAAACCCGGTTGCCGGGGGGGCCTCGCACCCTACCGGGAATATTTTGCAATGTGGGCGGCAATATCTGCAAACATCTTGAGGACGAGGAAGAGGACCAGAACCGGCAGGGTGGATTCGATGCCGAGATCCTGCAGGAAAAACAGAACAATGCTGCCAAAGATGATAGTCATGTGCATGGGGATGATGCGGTGGTAGGGTGCAAAGAAATCGTCATCCCCGTCTCCCTGGATGTGAACATTCCAGTGGGCGATGAACGAGTACAGGTGATTGAGAAAGAAGATCCCGCTGGCGACCCAGATATACGGGTCTGACAGGTTCACCGGCCCAAAAAGGCCGGATCCGATAAGAATTTCGTAATAGGCAAGGTGAAAAATCCCGTAATGGAGACAAAAGAATCCAGCAAGGCCGTACCGGGCCACAACGCTGCCAAGCCGGTCCAGGATTGCCACCGTTGCTGCTGCCGGGTCGCCACTTTCCGGTGCAGTCCATTTCCGGGCCGCACCGGCAGTCAGGAGCGCGACAACGGTGAATAGCCCTATAATGATACTCTGGACCCAGTAGATGAACATCACGGTTGCAAGATCCCAGTTCCCCGCAACCGCGAGGACGATCGTGACAAGATTTGCAATGATGAGGGAGATGAGCGGGTAATTATGGACAAGATCGGCCCTTCCGGGAAGGATCCGGGAAAAGAGCAAAGGAAACTGCATCATGGGGTTGTTGTCCGGAATATATGAAAAAGGATGCAGGTATTCCTGGAGGAGATCGATTCGTGCCCTGACCCGGGTATTCTTACCGGTCCTTCACTGGAACAAAGAGGCAATAATCTGCAAGGCCGGCATGCCGTCATATCTTACCTTAAGAGCGTATCGGGCACATTGGGGCAAGAACCAATCAAAAAAGGTTATCATGTGTAAAAATAATTAAACACATAGCATGCTGAGCCCGACATCCCTTCCGGAACTGGCGAAGATCCTGAGTTTTCTTGGGAACGAGCAACGGCTCTGCATACTCAGGGCGATCTCCCGCGAAGAAAAGTTCGCACGTCAGATCGCCGAGGAGGTCGGGATCTCCCGGCCGCTCGTGAACATTTATTTAAAACAGTTCGAAAGGGCAGGCCTTGTCACCGGCATGAACCGGGTTTCTGAGGAGCCGCCATATCTCAGGCGGTACTACAGGGCCGTGCCTTTCGAACTGGTAGTCAACATGGATGTGATCGGTACAACCGGAGAAGAATGAGTATGGAACTTACAAGAACAGTAAAGAATTTTCACCCTGTTACGAAGATAGTGATAGGACTAACCGTGCTGCTCCTCGGTTTGATCCTGGCAGCACTGATCGCGAGTGTGTACTGGATGTCGAACCCGCAGAACCAGGCAGCATTCGGTGCCAGTCAGGGATTCGGATCCATGGCAATGGCCCTGTCGGCGGTTCTGATGCAGGCGTTCCTTCTGCTCCTGGTTATCATTGCGATTTACATGGCGGCGATGGAGATCAAGAAGTGGATAGAGAAGTACCTTGACTCAATGCTTGCCCGGCTCGATACGCTTGCCGAGCAGAAGACCGAGCGGGACGCTGGTTCATTTGAACTTGCTGCAATAAGCGAGAAAGTTTCACGCATGGAGAAGAAACTCGATAATATCGAAAATATTCTCTCGAAGGTCTCTGAGTGATGGGATATGAATACAAAACTGACCGGGATTTTCCGTGACGGGGATATGAAGGAGCTGAGGGAGTGGATCGGGAACGTTGCGGGCGCATCGACTGAACAGAGATCCGAAATTGCTGATCTCCGGGCCGAAGTATTCCAGATAAGGCTGTCTGTTGAGGCAATACAGAAAAAAGTGGACAACATCGAGCGGCTCCTTACGAACCTGGCGGAGTGAGCCTGTTCCGGCACACCACATCCCATCCGTGACGGAAGCACGGTATTTAATGATCTTGGGCACCCCATCATTCCGGAAGAGATATTATGGCACGAATACTTGTCGCATATGTAACACGGAACGGTTCCACGGCTGAGATTGCTGAGGCAATCGGCAGGGAACTAAAAAAGACCGGATCTGCCGTCACGGTAGCAGACATTATGACCAACCGGTCAATCGATGGATATACTGCGGTTGTATTCGGCGGACCGCTCTACATGGGGCGGATGGACGGGCAGGTGGTAAAATTTGTAAAAAAATACATGGATACGTTGTCACACATACCCGTTGCGGCGTTTGCCGTTGGTCTTGCCCCAAAAGACCCCAAACCCGAAGCAGTCGGGCTGGCCATGGAGGCTCTTGAAAAGGCAATCATACCCCTCTGTCCCGTCTCGACGGCCCTTTTCGCCGGCAGGCTGGACCCGGCAAAGATCGGTTTTTTAATGCGCAAATTCATGGAGATGGCAAAGATCCCGGCCGGCGATTTCCGCGACTGGGACGCGATAGCCGCGTGGGCAGCGAAGCTTCCCGGGCCCCTGGGGATCTCAAAAACTTAGCAAATTTACCCCCACGGCTAAACGCTCTTTTCCTGAAGCACCAGGTACATCCCGGCGAGGGCCGAGAGGACTGCTATGATATTCAGTACCGAAAGAACATCTGTTGATACTCCAATCGATCCCAGGTAGTCAAATGCCGCAAAGACCAGGAATGTAACGGCGAACAGATAGCCATAGGTTTTTTTCCGGGAATATCCCGCATAGACACCCATACAACAAATGATTAGCTCAAGGACCATTGCGACGGGTGTCAGGATCGCTGAATATGTCATATAAAAAAAATTACCCGTTTGAGATATTAATCTGACGGGGGATCAGCAGGTGAAATGCCATTGTAACAGGTAACGGCTCAGATCCCGGCTTCGGACCTGCCCTTTGGCATGCAGCTGATGCTATCCGATATGGTAACAATACCCTCCCGGTGATCCGGATACAAACAACTCTTTTATCAGGAATGAGGGTAATTTTCAATCTATGGCACTGAATGAGAGAGCAACCAGTGAAGTTGCAGAGGTTATGAACAACTATGTCCGGTATTACAATGAGAGGAACGCGGGAAAGGTCCTTTCACTTTTCTCAAAGACTGTCTCCGGGTTTGGCACCGCAAAAGACGAGATTGCCTGCAATCTCTCCGAGTTAAGGGAGAGAATCCTTATCGATCTCAGTCCTGCAAATGCCATTAGCATGAGCGTGAAAATACTGGCCACCGGGGGAGAGATGCCAGCAGCATGGATCACCGGGCTCTGTAACCTTGACGGCAGGATGGGCGGGAAGAGTATCCATATGGAGGGCAGGGTAACAGCAGTCCTTGTCAACCATGGCGGCAAGTGGCTCTTCGAGCAGGTCCACTTCTCTGTACCGGATGCGTAATTGCAGGCAACAGGACAGCCCCGTTCCACGGGGATGGATGAAAAAAGTGCTGTACCGGGATCTTCCCCTTACATCACATCGTCATGAACAGGTAGACTGCGAAGAGTGGAACGAACGCTCCAGCCCACACAAGCTTATTCCAGGCAAAGATCTCTTTTCCTTCGCAGGGCGGGATCGGGAGCAGCTCGAAGACCGCGGTCACCATGTTCATGAGAAAACCGATCATCCCGGCAGTCCGGAACAATCCTCCCATGGGTATCAGGAGCAGGCAGAGGAATGCCAGAAGCGTTGAAACGGCAGGGCCGGACAGCATCATGTACCCGAGACTGCGTTTTTCAAGCGGTTTTTGGGAATGGACCAGGGTCAGGAACGGCTGGGCGAAAACATTCCCGAAGAGCCATGCGGTAACGGCCATGATCACGGTCCCGATTCCCCAGAACTGGATCTCGGTCCTGCAGGTGAATTTGTGTTCAAAGTATAGGTGGGCCAGTTCGTGTATCACGAGGGAGAGGCCCCCCATCACAATGTAGATCGCTATCATGGCCGGCTCAAACGGCTGCCGGTCTGCATACAGGAAGAGAATCCCGATGATCAGCGTGCCTGCAAGAAGGACCAGGAGCTCTTTTTTTGAGAACCCGAAATAGAGTTTTTCTGTCTCCTCAGAGATTATCGTGCGCCGTTCCTTGTCACGGTCAAGGATCTTTCCGGTGATTACCCCGCCAAAAGCATTTTTCAAAAACGAGGTAATCTGCCCGCCCCAGGATGAGATGGTTGAGTTGAACAGAGCGATAATGCCGGTAATGGCGATAGCTGATCCTGCGGCGGCGGCAGGCAGTGCCTCCTCCGGGATGACACCGGAAAGCGGAACCTGTTTTGCCGGGAGTTGTGTCCCGGTTGCCGGGGTTGCTATGACTGCTGGTGCCAAGGTCCCGACCGGGGCCGTTGTGACTGCAATCGTTGGAACGGTAGTCACAGCCGCGGCCCGGGTAGATGCGGGTGTGACGGTCTGTGTCGGGGATGGCGTTGTGGTCGGCACCGGTGACGGTGTGGCACTCACGGTCGGGCTTGGGGTTTGCCCGGGTGTCTGCGTGGCTCTGTCCTTGTCATGACCATAGGCATAGGCATTTCCGTTCGGATCCGCTGCCGGGGAGGTATCCGCCTGTATCAGAAGTGAGCTGCTGCCTGCTCCAAAGTGAGATTCAGATAATTCCGGCGGGAGGCCGGTGCTCTGATCTGCACAGGCTGCCAGCACAAAAACTGGTGAACAAATCAGCAATACCGATAAAAGGACGAGAATTCCCCGTTGCATCTTCTGCATCCGCAGTTCTGTCATGTAGTATCAGTTCCTCAAAAATAGCCTTGACAGTATATACTATTTCAAAGTGCGTTTTTTTATCAACTGGGCTGTCTTTCCGGGCCCGAAATAATCTTGGATAAACAAGAAAAAGAAGGGTGGGTTCACCGTACCCAGGTAACAACCGGGGCGTGCTTATCGTGGGCCTCCGGCTTCTCTTCAGGGTAGCCGAAGACGATCGTCCCAACCGGGCTGTAGCCCTCAGGAATATGGAATCCGGCCATGAGCTCTTTGTTCTCATAGGCAACTTCCGTTGACCCGATCCAGCAGCTGCCGATCCCAAGGGCATGGGCGGCAAGCATCATGTTCTCAGCACAAAGAGAGCAGTCGATCTCCCGGAACCGGCTGCCGGTCTTCCCGATGACCATGATGACCGTCGGGGCGTGGTAGTAGATCGAGTACCCCGGGCTCTCCAGCAGCGCCCGGAACGCGTCCGACATCCCGTCATGGGCATTTTTCATGTGCGAGATCATGATAGGCTTGCAGTAATCCGAGACCCGATCAAGGAATGCCTGGTTCTGCACTACCACAAAACCCCATGGCTGGAGCGCGAGGGCCGAGGGGGCATATGTTCCTGCTTTTATGATCTTTTCCAGTACCGCATCGGGTATCTGCCGCTGTGCAAATTTCCTGACACTGCGGCGTGTCATGATGGCATCGATTGCTTCCATATCAGATAACTCCCTTCATTCTCATATGCTGATGTGCCTAAATAGCCTGTTTCATACCAGCAGGTCCCTGCCGATCCGGTATGCCCTGTCCATGTACTCCTTTTTCTCCGTTACCGGTGGTTTGATCCCGGCATCGAGATCACAGGCTATGAGATGATCTTTTACCAACAAGCCTGTAAGACCTGTCATATGCATGAACGTATTGACAGGAGTTTCAAACAATCGGGCATCCGGCTGGTTCTGCGTGAAGATAAACGAGATTCTTTTCACCTTCGGCATCTTCGGGCTCAGGTCCATTCCTATGTACGGGAAGAGCCGGTCAAGCCATAGCTTGGTCTGGGCGGTGACACCCGCAAAATAGATGGGAGTGGCAACGATAATGCCATCGGATTCCTTCATCAGCGTATGGATCTTCTGCATGTCGTCTTTCACCGCACATTCCGCAATGTCATTCTTCTTGCACCAGTAGCAGGCCTGGCAGCCCCGGATTTTCAGGTCATTGAGGAATACAGTCCCGGTTGTAATACCCTGTTCGACAAGTCCTCGCTCTGCTTCCGCAGCAAGGATGCGGGTGCTGCCGTTCTTCCGGGGACTGCCAATAAGAATAGTCACTTTTTTCATGGTTGTATCAGCCGCTCTCCCATTTCAAACGCCCGTCTGCAGTCTTGCGGGAATACTGTCCTTCGCCGCTCTTTTCTCTCTTCCGGATCAGCGTATCTGAAGACGACCTTTTCATAGTCCTCGAACTGGAGGGTCTCGAACGAGAAGAATGATTCCGCTGACTGGCCGAAAGTCCGGCTCAGGACATTTTCATTGAGACCGGTATGCACGGGATACTGTAACTCTTTCATCTGGGCTTCCGATACGTTCATCGTATAGACAAACGCCGTGGGCATCTTCCGCCCGAATAACGATGACGGTGGGCGGGCGTAGACAAGGTACGGGAAGAGCAGCCGTTCCATGAAGGACCGCATCTCACCGGTGACGGTACCGAAATAGATCGGCGACCCGAGGATGAGCGCATCCGCCCGGGCGATCCGTTCGAGAACGGGTGTCAAATCATCCTGAAGAGCGCATTTCCCGTAACTCTTCCCGCCTTTCAGTTTGCAGGCAAAGCAGCTGGTGCAGCCCCTGAAATCCAGATCGTAGAGGTGAACGAGATCAGTTCTGGCCCCCTTCGATCCTGCCCCGGAAAGGGCGTGTTCAAGCAGCGTTGCAGTGTTCCACTTCTTCCGCGGGCTTCCATTGATGGCTATGACATTCATTGAATGCTCCAAAAAATTCCGGATATCCCGGGTTCCTACTGCCACGTCACCTGCAGGGGTTTCCGCCGGGGGATCCCGTAAATCTTGTACTGTGGGTGACCAAACATCATCGCATACGCAGATGTCCTGCCCGCGGGGAGCCCGAGATACTTTTGCAGCGGGGGGTATTCTCGGGCGGCACCGGCCACAAATCCGGCCCAGCACGTTCCTATCCCATAGGCTGGTGCCGCGACATCGAAATGGGTTAGCGCGATGATGGCGTCGACCGGTGCAATCGGGTTACCCTCAGGAATGTGGGCAAAGAGCAGGTGCGGGGCTCCCCGGCAGATGACATCGTACCCGGCTTCAAAGGGCTGGATCAGCATCGGCACATAACCGCTCATCGGATGTGAGGTATTGATAAGGGTCTTCATCCATTCAACGGTCAGCACGGCGATCTTCTTCACCTTCTCCGGGTCATGGACAACGATCCACTCCACCGGCTGCCCGTTGCCACCCGATGCAGCGTAACGGGCAATATCGAGGAGTTCTACGATCTTCTCTTTCGGCACCGGGTCTTTTGTGAAGCGTCGCACGGACCGCCGTTTTTTCAGGTAATATCCCATCTCATCAGGAGCAATCGTCCCGGCACCGGCCGGAAGAAACACTTTCTCGTCCGGGCGATCATTGAGGAGGAGCGCCTGCGAGGGGCAGAATACCTCGCAGTGCCCGCACCGGATGCACATTTTTTTCTTTGCATCCGGTATCCTTGGCAGGGTGTTCTCATCAGCGGGGTCAATGAGCCCCATGGTACAGGCATTCGAACAGATCCCGCACCGGGTGCAGAGATCCTGGTCAACAAGTATCGCGGTCATGATTATTCTCTCACTTTGAATTTTTAAGGTCAATGTTTTCTGGTCTTGTGCGGGGAAGTCTTCGATTGATGTATCTTTGCAAGAAGCCACGCCATATTCTTTCCGGTATCCCGGGCCCAGGACATCCCTTCCTCATCGTTTGCCACTTCCCCTTTCTCCCTGCCAACGCCGATTGCCGGAAAACCCGGGACGATCATTCCCCCGATCAGCAGGAAGTGGAGGAGAGTATCGAGGGCATGGGTTGCCCCGGCCCGCCGGACTGCAACAACGGCTGACCCCGCCTTGCGCCGGAACAGGCCCCCGTTTGCCATCGAGACAAACCCGGCCCGGTCGATGAGAGCCTTCATCTCTGGCGTGATATCCGTGAAATAGACCGGGGAGCCAATGAGAATCCCGTCAGCACGGGCCATCTTTTCAATGCAGCTGTTCACGATATCGTCATCAAACACGCACTTTTTATTGCGGTTCTCGAAACATTTCATGCATGCAGTGCACCCGCGGATCTGTTTTCCTCCAACCTGCACAAGTTCTGTCCTGATTTTTTCTTTCTCAAGCTCCTGGAGAACCTCCCGGATCAGGATTGAAGTGTTCCCTTCTGCCCGGGGACTGCCGTTGAATGCAACAACCGTGGTCATTTTGGATCCACCTTCAGCTTCTTTCCGGCACTCCATGCATCGCCCGCGAACTTCCCGAGCGTCCAGTACCGGTTGTCGGGCATGGTGAGGAAGAGCGGATCAATCTCCGGAAAATCCGGCTTGTTGTCCCTGATGACCCGGCCATCTGCATAGGCCCCTATAATCTCGCCGATATAGAGGGTGTTGGTCGGGAGGGGCACGGTCTGGACAAGCCGGCACTCGAGCGAGACCGGGCACTCCCGGATCATCGGGGCCGTCTTCAGTGAGCCATAGAAGACATCGAATACTTTCGACTTGTCTGTCTTCTCGCCGGAGACCAGGCCGCAGTAATCGGTCTTTTCCAGAAGATCCGATGATGGGATATTGACCGAGAAGGTTTTCGTTTCCATAATCCCTTTCGGGGTGTAGTGGTGGTTCCCGATCCCGCACGCGATCATGGGCGGGTTCGCATTCGCCCTGGCGCACCAGCCCACGGTCATAAAGTTGTCCTTCCCGTTCACTTGTGATCCTACAAGAACCACCGGCATGGGGATAAAAAAGTTCGATCCAATCTGTTTCTTATCCATAGGTTTTCCTCAAACTCAGGTCAGCAGAGTTCCCTGACAGAAAGTCATAAGCAGGCAGGATGCATACTATTCTTCTGCAAGGGTAATCTGGACTGTTAGATTAAAATCTGCCTTAACTGAATATATAGGAAATACAATAGATATTGCAACATACTTTCATTGAGGTAACCATGACCTATACCAAAAACGGAAAAATTTACCACTGCACGGTCGAGGCTGCACTCGATGTTATCGGCGGGAAGTGGAAACCCATTATCCTCTGGCACTTAAGGGAGAACGTGCTCCGGTTCAACGAGCTGCAGAAAGGATTGCCCGGGGTCAATTCAAAGATGCTCACCAAACAGTTGCGGGAACTGGAGGAAGACGGGGTTATCCGGAGGAAAGTCTATGCCGAAGTGCCCCCGCGGGTGGAATATACGATAACGGACTTCGGGAAGACGGTCCTCCCGATTCTGGAGGCCCTCTGCGACTGGGGAGCCCGGTACCTGGGTGTTGAAGATACAGCCACGGATAAGTGTCAGGCAAAAGCGAAGCAGAGAGAAGAGAAGAAGTGAGCCGGATTATCTACGACTTTAAAAACTCAAATCATTTTATTATCCGGTAAAAGGGATGGGTTGAATCCTCTCACTGCAAAGCCGGATCCGGCTTTCTTTGGATCCTCCGGGTAACTCTTTCGCGGATATTGATAAATTCAGGACCCGCCGGATCCCGCGGGTGGGGGAGGTTCACCGGCAGTATTTCAGACACGACTGCCGGCCTCTTCGAAAGGATTACAATACGGTCTGCAAGATAAACGGCTTCCTCGGGGTTATGAGTGACCAGAAGGATGGTCGTCTTCATTACATTACGGATTCTCAGGACTTCATCCTCAAGTTCCTTCCGGGTGAACGTGTCAAGCGCACTGAACGGTTCATCCATTAGGAGGATATCCGGTTTTACTGCAAGCGCCCGGGCAACCGCGACGCGCTGTTTCATCCCGCCTGAGAGCTGGTGGGGAAGGGAATTTTGGAACATATCCAGGTGGGTGAGGGATAAAAGAGCCTCTGCCCGTTCCTTTACAGTCTCTTCCGGCACCTTCTGTGCTTCAAGCCGCAGGCCGTACACAATATTCTCATAGATTGAGAGCCACGGGAAGAGGGCAGGGTCCTGAAAGACCATAGCCGCCGAAGATTTGCCGGGGGTCATTCCCGAAGCCTCGCGGATGGTGCCGGTTTCCTTCTGCTCGAGCCCCCCGATGATCCGGAGCAGCGTGGTCTTGCCGCAGCCGGATGGCCCCATGATGCAGAGGATCTCGTTTTCACTGACGTCAAAGGAGATGTTATCCAAGGCGGGGCAGATCTCATTATCGTCACGGAACGTCTTTGCAATTTTATCAAGAGCGAGAACCGGATCCATCATTCCTTCCCCTGCCAGCTGAAGAACCGTACCTGTCCTGCCCGGAAAAGGGTATCTGCAACAAGCCCGATAAGACCGATAATGATCATACCTGCTCCAATCACCTGGAGCTGGCCGAGGTTGTAGGCGTACATGATGAGAAAACCAAGGCCGGCCGTTGTCCCGGGCAGCATCTCGGCGGCAACCACGCACATCCATGCAACGCCAAACGAGACCCGGAGACCCGTCCAGATAACAGGAAGGGCCCCGGGTACCACAACGGTGCGGATCTGCTCAAAGCCGGTTGCATGCAGCATCTCTGCAACCTCCAACCATCTCTTCCTCACGCCCCCCACGCCATCTATGGTGTTTATCAGGATCGGGAAGAATGCGCCCGCGACAATGATGAACAGGACCGAATTGAACCCGATGCCGAACCATGCAATGGCAAAGGGCATCCAGGCGATCGGGGGGACGGGACGCAGGATCTGGATGACCGGGTTGAGATATTCCCGGACTTCCGCGGACCAGCCGATCAAAAGACCGAGCGGGATCGCAATTGCTGCAGCACAGAAAAAGCCGGTCAGCACCTCTTTGAGGCTCACAAAGGTATTCTGAATAAGGGTCTGGCCGCCAAGGACCGGTGATGCCGGGTTGAGAAGCACAGAAAAAATATCCCCGAGCGTGGGGAGAATGTAGTTGTTCTGGATGACAAGAGCTAATCCCTGCCATACCACAAGAAGGATGACGATGACTGCCAGTCCTTTGCTGCATTTAGAGATATTCTGTTTCGAAATCAGTTCCATACAATATCACCGGAATCTTCTCATATGCAAGTGCTTCGCGTATCATGTCTTCCTGGATGGAGCTCTGGACCGTTGCAATAACAACCGGATCTTTCCCTGAATAGCTGTTTCTTGCCCAGGTAACAAAACTGTTCCAGTCATGGCAGGGAGCCGCATTCCCGACAACCAGACCGGAACCCCCGGTATTTATCGACTGGATGATGGAGGTGGGGTTGCCAAGGGCAATCTGCAGTTCGGCGGGTACGGATCCCACGTATGCTCCGTCAAGGGATTTCTGGCCGATCGTTGTCATGATTCCTCCTCCGGACTGGCCTGGGATCAGGTTGATATGCGCCGCCGGTTCCCCCTGCACCAGAAGGGTGCACTGGACCGGTCTTGTGGCTTTTTCATCATCCGGGACCAGGCAGAAACCGTACCGGTTACAGAAGTATTCCGAGTCCATGACCAGGACATACAGCGGTGCATAATTGTCACTTGAGGAGATGTATCCGATGTTGAGGGTCGGGATCTTTTCAGGCAGGACGGGGACTGCAGAACCATTCAGGAACTGCTCTCCCTGCACCGACACGGCAGGGTTTACCATAGCCGAGGGATTGTAGGTGTCGTTACCCGACACTATGAGTGCATGGCGGACGATACCGGATTCCGGTATTTGTGCCTGCGCAGTAAATACCATATTGTCAAAGGAGAGGCTCTCAACATCGAGAGGAGAGAGAGAGCCTTTGGGAGTCAGGACAGGGTTTTCCCCAAATACCCAGGCTGCGGTGATATTCTCAGCCAGTTCCGGGTTTTCCCTGGTACGGTTTATGGCCGCGGTTGTCAGGGCGGAGAGGAGCGCTGACACCTCCGGGTTTTGGGCGATGGCGTCATTGCGGAGCACCAGGACATTGATTGCAGCATTGTCCCATTTCCCGGGGGGCGGAAGATCGGAAGGGACTGCAACCAGTTTTCCGATGCCGGCAAGCTGGGTGTTGGCAACAACCGGCTCCCAGATGAGAAAGGCATCGATCTGGCCGGTATTGAGCAGCTGGGGCATGGAGCCGGACGATGCGTAGAGGAGATAGACGGTCGGTCTCTCGTACTCCGAATGAACAAACCGGGGTGCAACTGCAGGAAGAATCAGGAAGAGAATTGCAAGCAGAATACACGCTGCTACCATAAACCAGATGATCGGCCTCTGTCCCTGCATGAATGAACCGCTTCCGGATATTTGGATCTTCGGGTATTTATGCTGGGTTATATGGTGGCAGATGACGAAACTGAAGAAAAAAAGAGGTCTTGTATATTATTGCTGGAGGCTGAACTCTGCTGCCTCCTTTGAGAGGAAATAGCCAAGGATGGTCCGTATGACAACCACCACGGCAAGATTGATGAGATCCTGTTCGGTTGGTGAGAGGAGCGTGGCAAGGATATCGGCGGCAATGAGGAATTCGAGCCCGAAGACAATCTTGTCGGTGAACTGCCGCCGGATCTGGTTGTAGGTTACAGCCGTTTTTTTCATTTCCCGGAGAATGACCCGGGCAATGGCGACAAATCCCCCGTATATGATCAGGATTGCCCCTGCCACCCCAAGGAGAGTGGCACAGAGATCGATAATGGGGAAAATGACCGGCAGTTCCATACTCAAAACAGGGTACGGAACGGCTTTAACTTTGGGGTTGGATTGCCCCGCGGGTGAATCCCATAGGATTATTCATAAAAACGCCCCACGATCCGGGTAACAATGACTCGATACGGATTCATCGGAACGGGATCCATGGGAAGCATGCTGATCCGGCAGTTCATTCTCTCCGGGGCAATCGCAAAACAGGATATTACTGCATGCAGCAGGCAGGGGGCGTCCGCACAGGAGGTAGCAGGCGAGACGGGAATTACCGTGCAGGATTCCCCGGCGGAGGTTGCTCTCAACGCCGATGTGCTCTTTCTCTGCGTCCGTCCGCTGGATGTCCACGGGGTTATAAACGAGATCCGGAGCAGCCTCTCAGAGCGCACTCTCCTCGTATCAATCGCCGGCTGCGTCACCCTTGCAAACCTGGCTGACTGGGCAGGGCAAAATGCCCGCTGCGTCAAGGTGATCCCGAGTATCACCGCAGAAGAGCATGCCGGGATCTCGCTTGTTGCATGGGGGCAGGCAGTGACGGAGGCAGACAGGGAACTTGTCTTCAGGATATTCTCTGCAATCGGGACCCCGGTGGAGATCGAGGAGCGGCACTTTGAGATCTACGGCGACCTGACCAGCTGTGCACCGGCACTCATTTCTGCCATGATGCAGGAATTTGCGCTGGCTGCGGTGCGGCGGGAGGGGGTTCCCCCGGCCCTTGCCACATTCCTTGTACAGCAGACGCTGATCGGGACCGCATGGCTCGTGGATCGTGACGATACAGACTTTGACGAAGTGATCAGTCGCGTGGCAACCAAAGGAGGGATTACCGAAGAGGGTGTAAAAGTGCTCCGGAACCGTCTTCCGGCAATATATGACGAGCTGCTGGATGTCACGCTGGCCAAACACGAACTGGTCAAGCAGAAGATAACCAATCCGGACACTCCGCACCGGAACTGAGATCCGATCTGTTGGAGAGAGACCGGTCATTTTCACCCCGCACTGCCGTGTGTCTTATCAGCATTACGTGCCTATCCTTTTTCATGGACCCGGTCATTGAACATATCCGGCAGGAACTACAGGATCAGGCAGATCCGGAGATCCGGAAGACGTCCCGGCGGTTTTTCAAAGAAGAGATCACGTGCTATGGCATGAAAACGGCCTCCGTGATGGCAATTGCGAAAAAGTACTGGAAGGAGGTAAAAAACCGAAATAAGAAGGAGGTATTCGATCTCTGCGAGGAGCTGTACCGGTCAGGATACATAGAAGAAGCCTTCATCGTCTCTGCATGGGCTCATGCTCTCTCAGGTATGTACGAACGGGAGGATTTTGAGGTATTCCGGCGCTGGATTGATACGTACATCACCAACTGGGCCGCCTGCGACGGGTTCTGCAACCACACGATGGGTGACTTCATTGAAAAGTACCCGGAATACATCGATGAACTGAAGATCTGGACACGGTCAGAGAACCGCTGGATGCGGCGGGCTGCAGCGGTTTCACTTATCGTTCCGGCAAAGCACGGGAGGTTCCAAAAAGAGAGCATGGAGATTGCCGGGCTGCTCCTGACCGATCCCGATGACCTCGTCCAGAAAGGTTACGGCTGGCTGCTCAAAGAGGCAAGCCGCAAGCACACGGATGAGATCTTCTCCTACGTGATGAGAAACAAGCGGGTGATGCCCCGCACTGCGCTGCGCTATGCTATCGAGCTAATGCCAAAAGATCTCAAAGCAGAGGCAATGAAGAAGGACTGGTAGGATCCCACTCAAAAAAAACCGTTCAGAGGGATGTATGCTGAGAAAAAAGGTCCGGGTTATTCCATGTCACGGATATGGTGCCTGCCCCCGTCCTCAAGCTGGCGCGCCACCTCGGCTTTCATGGATGCGAGCGCTTCTTGTGTGATCAGTTTCCCGGACATCACATGGATCTCTTTTTTTCCGGTTGCGGGATTCTGCTCGTACGTGACGATGAAATCCTCGTGGTTGGCCATTGCGGAGAAGAGGAGATCCGTCACCGCTTCATGAAACGGCTTCTCTTCTTTCTTCCGGCGCCCTTTCCTGATAGTCATATCAGTACCTGTAATATCATGAATTATTAAAGGTTCAGATCAGTTCCGGATTATTCTTCAATACGGATTCCCTGATTCCACATAGATCCCTGACCCGTTTCAGATGAATGCTTTGCAGATAAAACATCCTGTCAGTTTTTTTGGTGCACCACAGATATTAATAGAGTCAACATACATATGTTGACTTATGCTCCTGCCCACCGATGATAAGCAATTCCTCTTCTGGACAATGAGGAGAGGCGGGATTCCCAATATCACCATTGCCACGCAGCTCGGGATCTCCCGGCAGGCAGTCTCACGGGCACTTCTCCTGATGGATGAGAAAGTTGAATCCACGCTTCAGGAGATGGCACGCGCAAACCAGATTGCCGTTGAGAGGGTCAATCCGGAACAGGGAATTCTCCTGGGAAGGTCGATACCGTTCCGGACTGCAGCAATCATCTTTGTCTCAAAAAAACATGGCGTGCAGGTATGGTACGAGCATGACGGTGACTGCGGTACCTGCCAGCGGTATACCGAGTGCATAGAGCTGCTCTGGGACTATGCCGGTGAACTGGGGATCAGACTGAAAAAAACAGATCATCCGACAAAGATGGCAGAAGAATTATTTGAAGCCGTAAAAGCACTCGTATAATATTGAATCGTATTAGCGGGATTCTGCATAGTGAAGTGGTTGCCCGAAGCACTCAAAGCCGCTTTCGTTTTTTTATTGTGCCGGGCAAAGACGCTGTTGCAGGAGACTCATAAGATCCTCAAGTTCCCTGCACCGGTTCAGTTCTTCAGTGCTGATCAGCACCGAGAGACCTCTTTTTGTCCTGACCAGTACCACCGGAAATACCGTGATTCCGTACCCATACTGTTCGCGGAATTCATTCCTGTCGAGGACCTGTGACGGGATCTTCTGTTCCCGGATGAAGCGTTTCCATTCTTTTTTCATTCCCACCGGGCTGTAGATGAGCCCGGAAAGGCGGCAGTCGTCTGCAGGGGATACTCCTGCGTGTGCAGAATAATTTTTCATCCGGGGCAGCACCCCGCTGTTGCTGTTGCAGACAAACAGGAGAGTCTCTTCCTGGGGCATGAAGATCCCTTTTTTTCTCGCTGCATATAATTTGCAAGGATGGTCCTGGTTCAATCAATAAAATACCGGCTCTGCAGAGACCAATTAAAAAAGGAACCAGTATTCGGCAGGGATTACCGGCTCTGCCCGGTTATCCCGAGATTCTGTAAGAACCGTTCGTGAAGCCGTGTATCATCACCAAGTTCCGGGTGGAATGAGAACGCAACATGCTTCCCGTGTTCAACGGCGACAATTCCCTGTTCAGTGCGGGCAAGAACCCTGACACCTGTTCCGGCTTTTGTTACCACCGGGGCTCTGATGAAAACGGCATGGAACAAACCACCGTCAAGCCCTTCGATCGCAAGATCGGCCTCGAACGATTCCCGCTGACGGCCAAACGCATTCCGATCAACGGTCATGTCCAGAAGACCCAGCGGATGGACCCGGGGATCGGCAACTTCAGAAGCCATCAGCACCATGCCGGCACAGGTGGCAAAAATTCCGCCCCGAAACTGCCGGATCGGTTCAAAGAGGTTATTCTTGTCTATAAGCCGGGAGATGGTGGTTGATTCCCCTCCGGGAATGGCAAGTGCATGGCACTCAAAGAGATCCGCCGGGCTCCGTACCTCAAAAACTTCGGACGCGGGACCGTGCCCCATCCGTTCAAGCGCCAGCAGGAACGCATCGATATGTTCGCTGACATTTCCCTGCAGCGCAAGGACTCCGATCCTAGCGTCCACGGGTCTGAAGCACCTCGTCGTCCCGGAGCTTGTGGATGTCAAGGCCCGGCATTGCATCGCCAAGACCCGTGCTCACCTTTGCAATGACCTTTGCATCATCGAAATGGTTGACTGCCTCGACAATCGCTTTGGCCATACGCTCGGGCTCCGATGACTTGAAAATGCCGGATCCCACAAAGACGCCATCTGCGCCAAGCTGCATCATGAGGGCTGCATCCGAGGGGGTCGCGATGCCGCCTGCCGAGAAGTTCACGACGGGCAGCCGGCCGCGCTCAGCGCATTCGATGACCAGTTCCGCGGGAGCTTCGATCTCGCGGGCATAATCGATCATCTCCTGCTTGTCAAGACCGCGGAGCAGCCGGATCTCTCCCATGATCGTACGCATGTGCCTGACCGCCTCGACCACATTTCCGGTTCCGGCCTCTCCCTTGGTCCGGATCATTGCTGCGCCTTCATTGATCCTGCGCAGGGCTTCCCCGAGATCGCGGGCACCGCAGACAAAGGGGACCTTAAATTGGGTCTTATCGATATGGTATTGTTCATCTGCAGGGGTCAGGACTTCACTCTCATCGATCATGTCCACGCCAAGGACTTCAAGTACCTGCGCTTCCACGAAATGGCCGATCCGCACCTTTCCCATGACCGGAATCGAGACCGCATCGATGATCTCAGCAACCTTCTGGGGATCTGCCATGCGGGCAACGCCACCGGCTTTCCGGATATCGGACGGGACCCGTTCAAGCGACATGACTGCGACGGCACCTGCTTCCTCAGCAATCTTTGCCTGTTCGGCATTCACGACATCCATGATGACGCCCCCCTTCTGCATGGATGCAAAACCGCGCTTGAGAAGCTCAGTGCCAAATCTCAGTTCTTCCAGTATCATATGCCAGTACTATTGATCAAGGATCCCAATAAAAACAGTGCGCAACAGGCAACTATTGCAAACATTAAGATAACTGCCCGGGTGGCCCGGATGATCTCAACTCCCCCCTCATCAAGAGTCCTGATACCGTCACCGATAGTATAAACTCCGGGTTTCTCGAACCGTATCCCCACACCACCCGCCATAACGGCCATGACTATACCACCATTAAACCCTGGCCGCTTATGGCCATCCCGCCGCATGGTTCTCCACGCGGGAATGAGACGTCCCTTCAGGGCAAAATAAACAAGCAACAGGAAAACCGTGATCCGGGCAGGAATGAAGTTCAGGATATCATCCATCCGGGCCGGGCACCAGCCGATCCGTTCGCGTTCGTCCCGGTACCCGAGCATTGCATCCATGGTATTTGCAGCCCGGTACACCGCTGCACCGGGAAGACCGAAAACGAGGAAAAATGAGAGCGGTGAGATGATGCTGTCCGTTAAATTCTCTGTCATGGACTCGTATCCTGCGGAGAGGATATGCTCCCGGCCAAGCGCGGCTGTATCCCGTGAAACAAGGAACCGGACCTTTTCCCGGCCGTTCTCCACCCCGTCCTTCAATGCGGTAACAACTGCAAGTGTATGCTCTTCAAGAGATCGCCAGGCAAGACAGCATTTCAGCAGGAACGGGGCGATGATGAGGTACAGGTACCAGGGTGCAAGAGCCGAGAAGAGGATAAACGGGAGGGCAGCAAGGAGTATTGTCAGGAGCCAGAAAAAGGCGCCTGCTGTCCGCTGCCAGCCCGGGGAGTAGGAGGAGGGGTTTCCCCACCACCCGATGAACCGCCCGAGCAGGGCAACAGGATGGTAACGAGAATGCGGATCTCCTGTCAGTCGATCCACGAGCAGAGCGGCACACAGCACGACCGCTGTGAGCACTATTCCTGGCGGTACCATGTGTACAGTGCACCGACAATAAGAATGATGAATGATGCTATGTTAAGGAACTCAATATTCGTATAGAACCATGAGGTGTAGAGAATCAGGGCGATTCCCATCAGGATCATCAGGAAATGGGGGCGGCCATGTGCTACCGGGTGGAGGGGCATCTCTTCCTGAACAACGGGCCTCAGGTGAGAGGAACGAAGAACCTGAACATGCGTTATTGTTTTTATCACCCCATACCCGGCGATAATCTCCAGGTCAAAAGACCCTTCTTCACTCTCTTTCCGTATGGGGATAGTAACAACAGAGGCATCAACAACATACAGGTTCTCATGGAAAAAATCCGTGTACATGGCTGCGTTGGATGATGAAACCGTGATGTGGACAGGTGCGCCCCGGTTAATAAATTTCAGGATAAGCCTGTCACCGCACTCAGCTGATATCTTCCCGCGGGGAAGGTCGATCGAGTTGATACCGCTGCGATTGAGATAGATCTCATACCCGCCTTCATCTCCCGAAACATCCTGACTGATCAATACCGGCAGGGCGAGCGGGAGACTCATAGCGGTTACCTCTTATTCTGATGTCTGGGGAAGCAGATTGGGAATGCCTTCATGAATAGGATACGCAACGCTGCAGGCAGCGCAGTTCAGGGTGCCTTCGAGAATCTCTTTCTCATTCTCCTCCCCGACCTGAAGGGTGAGATCCCCTTTGCAGACCGGGCAGCAGAGAATGTCCATGAGGGAACGCTTCATGCAAGTTCATCCCGCAAATCAATGATCTGGGTGATCTCGGGGCCGGTTGAGATCAGGGTTATGGGGCTGCCGATGTCATCTTCAGCCTGTTTGAGGAAATCTTTTGCTTTCTTAGTGAGCTTTGAATACTCGGTCACGCCAAAACAGGTCTCGTCAACGCGGTCGATACCGGTGATAGCGGCCTGCGTGCACCCGTTGATCATTGCGGAATACCGGGCCATATCCCCGTCCCAGCCACCGATCCGGCGCTTCCGGTGGGTCACCGTGCCGAACTCCTGGATTCCCATGGCATCGGATTTCTCAAAAGACATCTCGGTGCTGAACGGGCCCTCTCCAACCCTCGTCGGGTAGGCCTTGAAGACCACGATAACATCATCGATCTTTGTCGGGCCAACACCATTGTCTGCGGCTATCTGCGAAGCTGAGGTGTCCTTGCTGGTCACGAACGGATAGGTACCATAGTACAGGGAGATTCCAAAACCCTGTGTGCCTTCAAGAAGGACGGTGCTGCCTTTTTTCAGCTCGTCGTCGATAGCCTTGGGGACGTCAAGCAGGTATTCAGCAAGTTCAGGAACATCTTTTGCCTGCGGGGAGACTCTCATTACCCTGTCGGAGTTTGCAGGTCCGCAACCCGAGCCGGTGCTCCCGATCTTCTTTCTTAAATGGTCGCTTCCCTTGTCCCGTGCGATATGATCTTCAGTTATAATACCGCAGCGTTTGTCAACAAAGACCCGGCCCCGTACACCCAGTGTTTCCACTTCATGTTTGAGGACTCTTGGATCGACAAGCACACCGCTTCCGATACAGAGTTTTGCTTCCTTATACACAAAACCGGAAGGAACCATGCGGACGCCGTATTCCTTGGTTCCAACCTGGACAGTGTGACCGGCATTCGGACCAACACCGCCGCGGGAGATGATTACGGGTTTATCCTTGTGGGCAATATGGGCAACCACTTTGCCTTTTCCCTCATCCCCAAAAAATCCACCAACGATGATCGAGCAACTCATTGTGTTTCATGTAATATTGGTCAAGTTCCAAAATAAAGTATCCCTCAGGATCGTGTGGGAAAAAAGGGTGAGATGGAGACTGCAATCAGGCAGGACAGCGAATCAGAGTCCCTGGATGAAGGTTTCCATTCTTGCAAGAGCTTCATTGAGTTCCTTTCTGGAAACTGCATAGGCGCACCGGAGGTGATCTTCCCCGCCTGCACCAAAGACGCTGCCAGGGACCACGGCTACCCGCTGCTCCTTAAGCAGCCGCTCGGCAAATTCCACATCTGATAACCCGGTCTCTTTTACCGAGGGGAAGGCATAGAATGCACCTTCAGGGACATGACATGACAGGCCGATCCGGTTGAGCCCTGCAACAAACATGTTGCGCCTGAGCCGGTATTCGTTGACCATGCTGTTCTTATCTTCTTCAGCAGACCGTAGGGCTTCAAGCGCCCCGACCTGCCCCATTACCGGGGCGCAGAGCATCACGTACTGGTGGATCTTCAATGCTGCATCACAGAGGCTTTTTGGTGCGCAGAGATAGCCGATACGCCAGCCGGTCATTGCATACGCCTTGGAGAACCCGTTCAGGGTGATGGTGCGTTCGTGGAGATCACTTACCGTAGCGGTGGCGCAGTGGCGTTTCTCGTATGTCAGTTCCGCATAAACCTCATCGCTGATGAGGAGGAGATCGTGATCGATTACCAGATCCGCGATTGCCTTGAGATCGCCCTCCTCCATCACTGCACCGGTGGGATTGTTCGGGAAATTGATGATCAGGGCCTTTGATTTTTGGGTGATCTGCTCCGCAAGCGCATCGGCATTCAGCTTAAAGTGATCCTTTTCAGAACACCGGACCGGAACGGCTTTTCCACCCGCGAGGGATACGCAGGGGGCATACGAGACATAGCTTGGCTGGGCTATGAGTATTTCATCGCCCGGATCCGTGATGGCCCGGATGGCGATATCGAGGGCTTCTGATACACCGCTTGTGATGATGATCTCGTCATCAGCGCTGTATTGAAGCTGGTAGTGCTGGCTGAGGTAGCTCGAGAGTGCGGTGCGCAGGGACTGGAGTCCTTTGTTGGAGGTGTATGACGTGGTGCCCTGCTCGATCGAGTAAATGCTCGATTCGCAGATATTCCATGGAGTACGGAAGTCCGGCTCTCCTACACCGAGCGAGATTACATCCTCCATGGTGAGCACGAGATCGAAAAACTTCCTTATGCCGGATGGGGGGATCTCCCGCGCACGCTCTGAGATAAAGTCACGCATCTTCCCACCTCAGAAACTATAGGGAAGACGTTCGGTCTCGGGTTGTTCAAAGAGCGCGTTCCCATTCTCCTTATAGGATTTCATGATAATATGGGTGGCCGTTTCACGGATACGGTCCATGGGGGCCACGTGTTCGGAGACAAAACGCGAGACTTCCTGCATATTTTTACCGGTTACGATCAGCTGTAGATCATATGTCCCGGTGATCAGGCGCAGGGTCTTTACCTGCCGGAACCGGGAGAGACGCTCGGCAATGCGATCATAGCCGAAATCCCGCTCCGGGCTGACCTTGAGTTCGATAATGGCAGAGACCTCCCCGTTGCCGGCCTTCTCCCAGTTTATTACGGTAGAATACCTCTTGATGACCTGGCCGGCTTCCAGTGCGTGCACCCGTGCCTCAACCTCGCCTGCCGCAAGATTGGTCATGGTCGCAATTTCTTCTGCAGAGAGCCGGCTGTTCTCCTCAAGAATCCGGAGGAGTTCGAGATCTTTTTCATCCATCCTCATTCACCTTATCTGAACCAGGTTTTCAACCACTTTGCTTCCATCTGGGACACGTCGAGATTCCTGAGTCCGTCCAGCCTCTGGTCCTTAAGCACAACTTCGCGGATCTTGGCCGTGTTGGAATCAAACCACATCTCTTTTGTCCTGCCATAACGCCCGCGGCTCACCACCCGGGTGTTGATAACCCCGAGCATGTTCAGCTCGGAGATCAGATCGGTTATCCTCCGGTGGGTAAGCACATCAAGTTCGATGGTGGGGGCAATGTCCTGATATATGCGTGAGACTTCCCCGCTCGTAAAGATATTCTGTCCCAGCTGCTCAAGAATCAGCATCGAGAAGAGGATCAGTTTGCTCTGGGTGGGGAGCGTGGAGATACACTCTATCATGCTGTCGGTCTCGATCTTTGCCTGGGCGGATTTGACATGCTCCTCGGTCACCCGGGTGGACTCGTCCCGATCGGCAAGTTCACCGGAGATACGGAAGAGATCAAGAGCGCGGCGGGCATCCCCGTGTTCCTGGGCAGCCAGGGCAGAACAGAGGGGAATGACCCCGTCTGCAACAGCGCCGGGCATGAATGCACCTTCCGCCCGCTGGGCGAGGATGTCCACGAGCTGGGGGGCATTGTATGGCGGGAAAACAATCTCTTCTTCTGAGAGGGAGGAGAGAACCCTCGGGTCCAGGAAATCCTTGAAACTCAGGTCATTGGAGATCCCGATGATACTCACTTTGGAGTTCTTCAGGTCGGAGTTGATCCGGGTCAGGTTATAGAGTGTGTCATCACCGCTCTTCTTGACAAGCTTGTCGATTTCATCAAGTACGATAACAAGAACGCCCCCGCCGGCTTCAAGCTGGTTTTTCAGTTCGGCATACACCTGATCGGTAGGCCACCCGGTCATCGGGATATGGGTCCTTGCCTTGTCACTTGAAATGTCGTCAACAACATCCAGGCATTTGGCAATTTGTGCGAGAACACGGTACTGAGTGTCAATGACTTCGCAGTTCAGATGGACAATCCGGCACAGGGTTCCCATCTTGCTGCTTGCTTTTTCAAGCTCGGTGCCCACGTACCGGACGCATGCTGTCTTTCCCGTTCCGGTTTTACCGTAGATGAGAATATTAGAGGGAGTCTCATTACGGAGTGAGGGGGCCAGAATTGAAGCTACCTCATCAATCTGAGGTTTCCGATGGGGAAGGATCTGGGGGCGGTAAGAGTGCCGGAGCACCTCACGATCCTTGAAAATCCTGTTATTGCTCAGGTACTTTTTGAAAAGTCCTGTTGATGCATCTTCTGGTTCGGGCATGATCACACTATGGAGCTGAGCATTGGCAGCATGAGGCAAAAAAACGATCGGTTTCCCCGGGTTATAAACCCCTTTGCTTCCAGTGGAATATCTGTGATTATCAATCTAAATTCAAAATAAGTCGCAAATTACAGAAATTAATTTTTCGTTCATTATGCATTTATCCAACAAACTGAATTGGTTAAATAAATCCTGCTGCCAGGGTTCCTGAACAATACTCGATTGGAAAACTACTTATCTCTATGGGGGACACCCCTTTATTTCGTGTGGAAATGTTCCAAAAAACTGACTGATGTCATAATAAATTAAAACAAAAAAAACAGATCATGTAATATTACAATTTAATAGTATATATAGTATTTTAAAAATTATTTCTAATTTTTAAACGTTATTTTGCTTTTTATTACATTATTAAGACTGGTAAAGAAAAAAAATCAGATAGTTCCATAAGAAACAAAGGGGTCGGACACTAAAAATTTAATATTGCTGCAAAATGACAGGACTCACATAACACCCTTAAACAATTCCAATCTAGATTTTCAGTACAATTTGGGAATTCTCTTAATGAATAAAGAAAGATCTCTGTTATCATGCATTCCAATCATGTCCGGCCTTTCCCGGTTTCAGCAGCGGTAATCACAGTCTCAACAACCCGGTTGCCCGAGAACGATACCAGCGGTGCAACAATAACCAAGCTCCTCAAAGAGCAGGATATACCTGTCACCTATTATGTGATAGTCCCTGACCGCGTAGATGCTATCCGGGACGCTCTCTTTGTCGCTCTCAAGAATTCGAACTGCATCATCTTTAACGGTGGCACCGGTCTTACCTTTGATGACTGCACGATCGAGGCCATCTCCCCGCTTCTTGAGAAAAGGATGGATGGATTCGGGGAGCTGTTCCGGATGAAGAGCCTGGATCAGATCGGAACTTCCTCCATGTTATCCCGGGCAATTGCGGGAATTATCGGAGGAAAAGCAGTCTTCTGCATTCCAGGATCAACTCCTGCTGTAACTCTGGCAACCACAGAACTGATCCTGCCGGAGATCCTGCATATTCTCAGTCATGCCAACCGATAACAGACCACCCGGCACCCGTTCAGAATTATCCGGACCCCCCGCCATTTTTCAGGCTGACAAATCCTGCAAACCGCCCGCACAAAAGCATTGAGATTTTTCCTATCAACCGCGGAATGGTGTTTATTTAAAGAAAATCATGGTTATCAATCCCTCAAAAAAGCTATTTCTGGTCACGATTCCGGGCAAACCCCGAAAAGGGGCACGGGATCTGTTTCCGGGGACGTACCGTGTGACCATCCAATCCCGGATAGCAGCGTTGCCTTTTTTTAAAAAATTCGATGGTTTACCGCAGAGCATCCAGCAGGGCGACCCGTTCCAGGACAAGATCCACAATCCGGGTCTCATTCTCCTGTGTCTTTAATTCCCCGGGAGTGATTCCGAACAGATCCATCAGGCGCTTCTGCCGTTCAGGATCAATTATGTTCCAGGAACTACCTGAGACAAACTGCATAACCGGCTCAAGCGCAGAAAAAACGGCATTCCCGACATCCGGGTAACAACAGACCCAGAGCTGGTTTTCTCCCTCGTGAATGCCAAATGATGTGCCGATATTGCACTGCCGGGATCCAGCTGCATAGAGAAGTGCCTCCATTTCCAGGGTATTGGAGATCGCATTTCCCTCACAAAATGACCGTACGGCATGATCTATTGCAGCCCGGACGTGGGCTTTGCCTGCAACCATGTCTGCATTGAAACAGATGATACAGGTGTTGTTTGCTGCCGCGATGTTTTTGAGATCTTTGAGGAAAGCAGCGCGATCGTGAATCATGCATACTGCCGCCCGGATATCTCCAATACCCATGTCCATACATTCACCTGAATTGTGAGAAGGTTGACTGCCCCGCCATATTATCCTGACTGGAGGCAGCCGGAGTTCCCTTAGTATTCTGCAGTTGGAAAAAGATCTGTTCGGCAATGCCGCGCCCGAGAATCTTTGTTATAGTCTCAATACCGGCGGCCCTGACGGCATCGGGAGAAGTGATGGAGTTGTTGAAGAGCCGTCGGGCACGGACCCTGCCTATCCCCCGCAGTTTCACGAGCGGGAGCAGCTCGCGCCGGATGCCATGTTTCATGCATATCTCAAATTCCCGGATCGGGGAATGGAATTCAGGCACAAACATCCTGGAGAGCTCGGCGCTGGCATGGAGCAGCCAGTTCACGCTCTCCACCATCCCGTAGATATCCCCGGGCCCGACCGAATACCGCTCGCAGATCTTGGCATCAGTGAGTTCATCTGTCCAATCCGAAAGAAGCATGGCAGTCTTGAGAGCACGGTAATATCCTTCAACCTCTTCCTCATCAGATGGATACGGCGACCAGAGTTCGGTTTCATGGGCCTCGATCATCCGGTCGATGGCCGGCTTATCGGAATTGCGCGCATAGAGCCGGGGCATGTCAGGTGTACTGCAGATTGTCTGGAGGAGGCCGAGATCGGTATACTCTTTCTGCATCCTCAGCGCGGAAACGATTGCGGCAGCACTCCGGGGATCGATATAGAGCCTTGAAACAAGAGCTCCGAACTCTGTTGATCCCAGGTGTTCGCCGATCTCCAGCACCATCTCAGCCTCTATAAGAAACCTCAGGGCCGCATCAACCGCCCGTTGCATCAACCGTCCCTGCTTATGCTCGTGGGCATAGAAGCTTCTGCTCATGAAGGCTGCAAGCTCGCTACGGGTACCGGCAAACCCGGAGGCGATGATGGAGAGTACGTGGGTGTAGAGCGCGGCAGGTTCTGCAATCTTTGAATGAACTTCCTCTGCCGGGGCTTCAATGTAACATTCGAAGAGCTCTTCGACCTGCCGGTCATCTTTGGCTATGAGAACGGCCTCGCCGTACGGGTCGAGCCGTGGCCGGCCGGCACGTCCCGCCATCTGGTGGTACTCGCTCACCGGTATTGGCTGCATTCCCTCTCCTGCCGAAAAACGGAGATAATCGCGGATGATCACCCGGCGTGCCGGGAGGTTCAGGCCGGCTGCAAGGGTCGGGGTCGAGGAGATGCACTTGATGTATCCTTTCCGGAATCCTTCCTCAACCACTCCCCGTTCAGCCCGGCTCAACCCGGCATGGTGGAACGCAGCACCCTGCCCCACACAAAGGGCAAGGGTTTTGGCCATCTCGGTTTCTGCACCCCCAGTTATTTTTTCCGCATATGATTTGAGTTCGGGCACCTCGCTTTTAATGGCACCCGCCGCCCGTTTTGCGAATGCTTCGGCATTCCTCCGGGAGGAGACAAAGACCAGGCACTGACCGCCTTCGGCGATGGTGTCAAGGCAGAGGTTGATATCATCGTAGTTTTTCGATACTTCCTTGATTCGCCGATCTCCCTCGCGAAAGTGAATACGATCGTTACAGAAAACACCCTGCCGGAGATCGACCGGCCTCCATGTGCTGGTGACGAGATCCGCATCAAGCCAGCCGGCCAGTGTTTTCGGATTGCCAATCGTTGCCGAAAGACCGATAATCTGCATGCCGGGATTGCGGTAGCGCATCTTCGCTATGACCATCTCCACGGTCGGACCACGATTTTCAGAATCAATAAGATGGACTTCGTCAACAACCAGAAGAGTGATATCCTGAATCCATCCGGCATTGTTTCGGAGGAGAGAATCGACTTTCTCGCTCGTGGCAACGATGATGTCGTTCTTCCCGAGCAGGTCGTCACGGCGGTCAAAATCCCCGGTCGAGATGCCGACCCGGACCCCCTTATTGGTGAACTCGTCGAATTTCTCGCTTGCGAGTGCCTTGAGGGGAACGATGTAAAGGCACCTTCCTCTCTGTGCGATGTGGGTATGCATCGCCATTTCAGCGATAAGGGTCTTTCCGCTTGCTGTAGGAATTGCAACGAGCAGATTCTTTCCATCCAGCATTCCTCTGTCAATGCACTCTGCCTGCGGTGGGTAGAGCTCGTTAATTCCACCGGATATATATTTGTCTTTTAAATATGCAGGAATGGGGATTTTTTGAATCTCCATCTCACACCCCAAAAAAAACCCCTTTGATTCCACTGAAAAACCGCATGAATCTGGTCGGTTTAGCGAAATCTATCATATATAACGACATATTCTCCACTGGAAACAGAGCAAAATATATTTATATTGGTGCGGAGATTTATGCAACCCGCCTCAGTAATAATAACTGATCATATCCTGCTTGGACTCTTTCTTCTTCCGGTCAAGGAAGGCAAAAACATTCTCGTGGGGGACACCCTCGATGAGCATGTCAACGGCTGCCCGGGCAGTCTTGAGCTGCTCCGGGTACCCGATCAGGGCCACGGTCTTGCCAAAGACGGAGATCTCCACGTCCGTCATATCCTCGATTTGCTCCCTGGCGCGCCCGTCTTTCCCGATGATCCTTCCCCGGAGTCTGTCGAGCTGGCGGGGGCTGTCTGCCATGCCGGCGAGATCGATAACTTCAAGGAGCAGGTCTTCATCCTCGATCATCTCGAATGCACGTTCCGGTGAGAATCCCCGGTTGATAGCATTGATGATCTCGACAGCCCTGAGAAGGGGAATGGTGTTCTCATCAGTTCCCTCCACTTTTACCATACCCTCCTTGCTGTCGATGGTGATGGTTGTGTGGGTTTTTGTTTCCAGTTCTTTTTTGGTAGCGCCGCTCTTACCGATCAGGACGCCAATCCTGCTGCCGGCAATTTTTACTTCCTGCATCATTTTAACTTTCACCTCGTATTGGGGAGTATCCGTCTGCTGGTCATCAGCTTCTGTTGCGGCATGATTCCGGGTTCCGGTACAATCGGACTCATGGTTCTGCAACATTCAGTCCGGTGACGGCATGGAAAATTTCTGTATCTTTCTTTACTTCGCACCGGTTTTTAAAGAACCGGTTGATGTTTTTAATGTCCCTCATCAGGAACGGAAGGGCACGGGGGTGATCGCGGGTTACGGACTGGCCCATGTCAATGAGATATGGTTGGTCGCCGTACAATATATTGAACTCGCTCAAATCGGCATGCACCAGCTCGGCCTTATTGTAGAGGATGCCGATCGTTTTGATAATCCGGGAATAGATGTCCTGCGGGTCCTCCAGTTCAGCGTTGCGCAGCTGGGGATACGGGATCTCCCCCTCTCCGATAAATGACATAATCAGGATATTCCTGTCCCAGACCAGGGGTTCGGGAACGGCAATTCCTGCATCCCGCGCCCGGACCAGGTTCGAGAATTCTTTCCTGGTCCAGGCAAAGATGAGCTCCTTTTTGGCTTTTTTCACGTGCGAGAACCTGCGGTCACCCGTGATATACGAGCTCATAGTGGTGAAATTTGCCGTCCGGATCCGGTAGATCTTGATGGCGATACCCGCACCGTCCCGCTCGCCATAGAATACATTGGCCTCCTTGCCGGTACTGATGGAACCCCCGATGGCAGAGAGCCATTTCTTGTGGACCAGCTTGTAGAGCGCAAGGAGGGTGACTTCGTCAAATACATCTTCGCGGACCTTGAGCTGGTCGGCATCCTTGATACGGATGCCCATCTCCTCCAGTTTCTGGTCGAACTGGTCCAGTTGTTTATCGATTGCGCTCTCTTTACTCACGAAGTGCCACCAATCATCCAAGAGTATTGGACACGCTCATTGTATATAATCCCGCACAGGGGCAAGGATCTCTGCAAGCGACTGCCCGCAAGTCTTCTTGAGATCGAGCGGGTGGATCTCGCCTTTGCCATAGGCAGCTTCGAGGTCAGCGTACCCGGTAAATACCCTGTCACCACCGAACTTCTCGGGTCTTTTGATCGTGATCTCAGGAAGGCGGGGAAAGACATGGTACTGGAAGATCTGGAGTATCGGGTTCTCGGGAATTTCCGGCGGGCAGAACGCTTTCTGGCACTTCTTTAGGATCTCTTCCTCGCTGTCGGCAACGGAAATATAGTTGCCCTGCGATGAGGACATCTTCTTGCCGTCAAGACCGTTCAGGATGGGGGTATGAATACAGACCGGGGCTTTGTACCCGAAGTTGATGAGGTGCTCCCGGGCAAGCATATGGATTTTACGCTGATCGATACCGCCGACTGCGGCATCGGCCTTGAGAAGGGCGATATCTGCCATCTGCATGATCGGGTAGATCATCTGGGAAACGGTCGGGTGGTCCATCTGCCGGCCAACCTCGTCCATGCTCCGGGTTGCCCGGTTTAACGTAATCTGCTGGGAGAGTTCCAGCACGAGCAGCTCATATTCCGGGTTGAGCTGGAGATCGGAACCCAGGACATAGGTCACGTTCTTCAGCCCGAGTCCCTCGAAGCAGCGCTTGTTGTACTCTGCGAGCTCCTTTACCTTCTCCATGGTCCCTTTGCGGTTCAGGAAAGCATGGAGATCGGCAAGAAGCACGGTGACTTCAAAACCGGCAGCCTGGAGATCCACCAGTTTGTTGATCGTGACCAGGTGCCCGAGATGGATCTCTCCACTGGGTTCATAACCGGCATATACCCGCTTTGTAGGCCGGGCCAGGAGGGCCCGGAGATCATCGTCCGTAACAACCTCTACGGTATTCCGGGTAACGCGCTCGTATGCGTCCATTCAAAGAAATGGGTTATAATGGGAGTTAATGGTTATTCTGGATGGTCACAAATCCGAGAGCTGCATTGGTCGCGGCAATGGATTTTGCCGCATCCTTCTCACCGCCCATCATGGCCCGGATTGCATCAACGTTCTCAACAACCACATCGGCTTCCTGGTGGATGGCCTGGAAGAAGCAGAGCTCGTTCTTGTTTGCATAAATCGAGTCCTCGAATATACAGTTCTCCCAGAGATCGGAGCGCTGCCGGCCAAGATCCATGGCGAACTCTTTGAGCTCGGCAGTGCTCCTGAGCCCTGCGGTTTTCTTGATAAGGCCGAGCCGGGGATGGGAGTTGATGAGCTCGATCACACGCTCTTTGCTGACCGGTTTTTTCGTGGTCATCTGGATTGCGTGCATATGCATCATCGTGGTCGGAACTATCATGGCCATCGTTGTGATCGATATGTGGGGGAGCACCGAGAGGACATCCGGTCCATGGTGGCTCGGCACGCTGACCGGATCAAGAACAATAGCATCGATAGGTCCTTTCTTGATCTCGCCAGGATCGGAGCCCCGGCGGACCATGATGGCATGGACATGGGTTACCCCGTATTCCTTGTCGATCTCGTGGATGATCCGGCAGAGGCCGGTGGTGTTACAGGAAACAACCCGGACAAACTGCCTGCCGACGGCGTCCTTGTAGTTGCACGCGGAGTTAAAGGAGAAGCCGGCAACTTCATGGTCCTCTCCCCCCTGCCAGAGTGCTTTCTTGCCCAGTTTCTCGTAGAGCGGCTTGTTGGTGGCCCCGACATCGCCCGGTGTGGCATCGACAATGATGTCAGCAGCCTTGCACATGTCTTCGACCGAGCCTGCGACTTTCAGCCCTGCCTTCTCGAATGCGGCTTTCTTCGAGAGATCTGCAATATAGAGCGGGTAGCCCCGCTGTTTTGCAACAAATGCCTCAGCGTTCGGGCGAGTCTTGGACACGCCTACCACCTTCATGTCTTTCTGAGCGGCGACCGCATCGGCAACGCGTTTGCCGATAGTACCATACCCGTTGATGGCAACCTTGATCATACTCGTACATTGCGTTTGAACTCAAAAAGCTATGCGGAAAATACATGGTGAAGAATCAGAAAAAAAGCCCGGCTATTGACTCCAGAATATGATCCGGCCCAGTTATAAGATGATTATTCGTTTCCCCCATCAGTGACCGGCCAATTCACCTTCGATTAGGGGATTGCATGTTCCCTTGAGAGCAAAAAACCGTTACAGGTACGTTGCCTGGATTTCGACAACCTCGGTGCTGTCTTTTGCCTTCGAGTACAGATCAAGCGGCTCTTCATTCACTTCCAGGAACCGGATCCCCCAGTTCACTTTCGAGAGGATGGATTTTGCCTGCTCTTTCTCGCCAACGATAAAGAGGGCCGCTGCAAGCGCCTCCACGGAAGACAGTGTGCATGGCTTTCCGAAATTCACCGGGTTTGCCGCAACAAGAAACGGGAGCGCCCGCCGGGTCCTCCAGGATGATACCGCTCCGGTATCCAGCACTACCCAGGAGCAGTCCAGGACCGTTATGGACCGGACGAACCGGTCGGCGGGAGAGAGGGCCTGCTCAGCGGTTGGATCAAGGAGCAGGGAATTCCTTGGGATCTGGGGGATCCTGGAAAAAATTTTGATCATCCCGGCCTTTTCGAGTTTCTTGACCGTGCACTTCCGGGGATCGCAGCTGTTGTCCCGGAAGGCATACAGGGGTATCATTGATCATCAGTGAGTGCGAACAGAGTATCAATGTACGTACTCTGCAGCCCCTGCGTACTGAATCCCGGTCTTCGTGCGGACGGGATTACACGGCCATCGGATCTCGAGCTTTTCCGGCGCTCAATCGAGCGTTGCGAACGGTTCTCCATTGAGATAGTGCCGCTTCCCTGTCCCGAAACCCTCTATCTGGGACCGGGGCGGAAACCCGGCACGTTCCTCGAACGCCTCAACACTCCGGCATTTGCCGCGCTTATGGACAAACTGGAGCAGGACGTCCTCAGGATCATCCACGAACGGGGCCCCCCGCTCTGCATTCTCGGCGTAAACTCTTCTCCTACCTGCGGGGTGACGAGTACATATTTCGGGAGCACAGGCAAAGAATCCTCAAAACGGGCCGGGCGCGGGGTCTTCCTGTCCCGTTTTTCGGATATCCCGGCAATGGATGTATCGATCTTTGCCCGGTACCGGGTATATCTTGCCGCCCCGCTCTTCTCAGAGGCAGAACGCAGTTACAATGCAACCCTTGCCGATCTCCTTCAAAAGAACCTGTTCGGTGTCTATCTCCCGCAGGAAGCCGGGGACGATACAAATACCCGGGGAAAGGATGCCCAGAAACAGATATTTTCCGACAATAAAAGAGCTCTTGAGGAATCGGATTTCGTAGTTGCCGTGATCGATGGTGCCGACGCAGATTCCGGCACTGCTTGGGAGATGGGATATGCATTCGCGTTCAAAAAACCGGTCATTGCCATCAGGACGGATTTCCGCAGGGTCGGCCAGTACGAACACGTGAATCTCATGCTTGAAGAATCTTCAACCGTGGTGACCAGCACCCAAGATCTTCTTGATGCACTCCATTCCCCGTTATCCGCCCGGTAACCGGGCAGGCATAAAAATCCCGTTTTTTACAAAACTGTCCCTTTCTTTTACGGCGTAATTCCGGACAAACCAGGCCTACAGGAACCTATATCAGAATATTTACGCAATAATAAATGATTGCAATGGCGAAGAAGAGAGAGGATCGAACCAGGGAGAAGAAAACCAGCGGGGATCGTGATTGTGACCTTGACGGGGGCTATCACTCCCCGATCAAAACGGTCCGGGATGTCACGGGGCAGAACATCCGTGACGTGCTCGTCCACAGCAGGTACATGCAGATCCTCCTCTCTCTCACCATTATCGGCCTTCTTCTCAGGTTCTATAACCTGGGGTATAACTCCCTCTGGCTCGATGAAGCCTCGACCAACACATTTGCGATCCTGTCGATTTCTGATATCTGGCAGGCAACCATGGGAGGTGAATTTAATCCCCCCCTGTTCTACTGGATTGAACACTGCATGCTGGTTTTCGGGAATAACGAGTTCGTTCTCCGGTTTTTCCCCGCTCTGCTGGGCGTCCTGACAATCCCTCTCGTGTATTTTGTTGGCAGGGAATTCATGGACCGGAATGTCGGGCTCATTGCTGCCGCAGCGTTCGCCTTCTCCCCATTCCTCATCTTCTATTCACAGGAAGCCCGGGCATATTCGATGATGCTCTTCTTTGTTGCCTTTGCCATGATATTCTATTTCCGGGCCCTGAAAACAAACGATATAACCAACTGGGCTATCTTCGGTCTTCTTTCGGCACTGGCTTTCTGGTCCCATTTCTATGCTCTCGTCATCATCGGGGCGCTCGTCCTCTGGGCACTTGTTGTCCAGGCCCTGAAATATTATAAAGATATCCGGATGCTCCTTCCGATGATCATCGGCTGGGCTGTTTTCGCGGTCATCTGCTCCCCGCTGATCCTCATCACTGTCCAGCTTTTCAGCTCCCGGACTACCGGTGGCCCCACATTCGGGTTGCAGGGACTCCAGATGATAATCGCAACCTTTCAGCAGCTTTCAGGTTTTTCTGATATTCTCATGTACCTGTTCCTTGCCCTGTTCATAATCGGGATAATTCAGGCATTTATTATCGATAAAAGCAAGGGTGTATTCCTCGTCCTCCTGACACTTCTCACATTCGTTATCAGCTTTATTCTCTCATACAAGATGCCCATGGTTCCCCGGTACCTGATCTTTTTCAGTATCGTCTTTTTCCTCGGTATTGCTGTTTCTTATAAAACGCTCAGTATTGTTGTGAACAGCCGCGTGGCGGTGTATGGGTTCATCGCGATCATGTTAGTTCTTAACGTTCCTATGCTTGCGGGTTATTACTCAGGATTCAGCAAGGATGACTGGAGAGGATTCTCCGGCCAACTACAGCAGGTCACGAAACCTGGAGATCTTGTCGTCGTTGTCCCGGGTTACGTTTCCCAGCCGCTTAACTATTATTATTCCAACCGTTCTGACCAGACCCGGGAGTTTGGTGCATCCACCGGAACCGAACTTCAGGACCTATCGGTGCAGAAGGGCAACAATACGGTCTATTATGTGATAACCGGGGATATCGGCTCAGCGAACCCGGGTGGCGATGCCCTTCTATGGTTGAAGGAACACTCAAGACCCGTTGCCCAGAACACCGGTATTTATCTCTTCGTATCGCAGTAGAACCCACCTGGATAAACGAAAATGTATGATCTCTCCGTAATCATCCCGACATTCAATGAAGAGGAGAACATCCTTACCATCATTGAGGAAGTGGATGCTGTCTTCAAAAAGAGCAACCTCAACGGGGAGATCCTGGTTGTGGATGATAATTCCCGGGATCGGACGATTGCCCTTGTCCGGGAGCTGCACACGAAAAAAGAGCATGTAAACATCCTCGTCCGTACTGCCGATCACGGGCTTTCCCAGTCTGTAGCAGATGGGTTTTCCCACGCCTCCTCCAGGATCTTTGTGGTTATCGATGCAGACCTTTCCCACCCGCCTGCACTTATCCCGAAGATGTACGAGGAGATCCTGGCGGGAAATGACATTGTTATCGGCAGCAGGTACATGGAAGGGGGGGGAATCAGACAATGGCCCCTGAAACGGAGGGTTATCTCCATCGGGGCAACATTCCTTGGCCGGCTCCTCTTCCCGGATATCAGGGATCCGGTGAGCGGGTTTTTTGCCGTCAGAAAAGAGGTGGTAGCCAGCGCTCCCCTGAAACCCAAGGGCTATAAAATATTGCTCGAGGTACTTGGAAAGGGAACCTGGGAGAAAGACAAGGAGATCCCGTTTGAATTTGTTGATCGGGAGATCGGGTCGAGCAAACTGAAATTCAAAACCATCACCGAATATGCCGGGCAGGTTATTGATATCACCCTCTATTCCTTCTCCCATCACCAAAGTGCTGCATGGAGGGAGTGGAAGAAGGTTTTCAAGTTCGGGATTGTGGGAATTTCAGGAATTGTGGTAAATCTTGCAATTCTCTTCTGCCTTGTGGAATTTCTTACCCTGAATAAGGATCTGGCAAGTGCGATTGCAATAGAATTTTCCATCCTGAACAATTTCATCTGGAATGATCTCTGGACCTTCTCTTCTCATGAAAATAACAAGTCTTCGAGCCTGTGGCGCCGTCTTGTTACATTCAATCTCATATCCGCCGGAGGGGCTCTGATAAATATCGGGATTTTCGTGGTTCTGACCAAATGGTTCGCGGTTTATTATATGGCAGCCCAGTTTATCGGGATACTTATCGGGTTTATCTGGAATTTCCTTGTCAACCGCAGGATCACGTGGGGCCGGCAGTAATCCGGACCCGGCAATAAAAATACAAAGGAATTTCTGGATAGAATAAAAACGGAAGATCAATAAGGAATACACGATTCAAGAGAGGAATTTACATGGGGAAAAAAAATAAGACTGATCCTGAAACAACCGTTAAAAAAGGAAAAAAGGGGAAAATACCCTTTGATTTTCTCAATGTCCGGTTTGATACAATCGAGAGGGATACCATAATGAAGCATATTGTTCTCCTGGTTGCCGCTTCTCTTCTGACAAAGCTGGTTCTTCTCTTCGTTACAACGTTTGTTTTTCATTCGTTTATCGATCTCTTTGATATCGGGTTCTATTTTGACCATGCCAAGCTCCTGCTCCAGGGCCAGTTACCCTATATCAACTATAGTTTCGATTATCCTGTCCTGGTCTTTGTTCCCATCACGATAGCTTTTGTTCCTGCCCTCCTTTTACAGAATGCCATGACTTTTGTCTACTCCTTCCAGATCCTCATGGTGCTCGCCGACATTGTTACCCTCCTCTGCATCTACCTTATCGGGTTGAAGGTGTGGGATGAGAAGAGAGCTTTTTTTGCCGGTCTTCTTTATGCCACCGCTTTCTCGACTGCGTATTTTGTGCTGACAAAATATGATGCGTTCCCAACCGCTCTCCTGATGCTCGCCATCCTCTTCACCATCTATGGAATGAACCTGAAAGGATACCTCTCTGCAACGCTTGGCTTCTTTGCAAAAATATTTCCGGCAATCGCATTTCCGTTCATGCTCCTCTATAATGCAAAGGAGACCTCGATAAAGGAAGAGATTATATCGGTACTGAAAATTGTCGTTCCCGTATCCGTTGTACTGTTTCTGCCCCTCTTTATCCTGCGCCCTGATGTAATCAATTCCTATCTTTTTGCAACAGGAGGCAGTGTTGGCATCTATGCAAACACAGCAACCAATACGATCTGTTTCTGGCTGCAGGATATTGTGCATCTCGGGATTCCGTCATCGGCAGTCTCTCTCCTGATGTATATCCTGATGGGCATCTTCCTCCTCCTCCTTGTCTTTGTTGCCTATATTGATCCGAAAAAGAACCCGGTGACCCTTCTGAAACTGGTATTATGTGCAATCTTCTGCCTGGTATTTTTCACTAAATTCCACAGCCCGCAGTATATTGTCTGGTTCACCCCGTTCCTCTGTCTCCTGGTTGCGGATAACCTCTATACCGTCATTCTGTTCTATATCACCCAGGTCTTTGCGTACATCGAGTTCCCCCTGATGTTCGGCCGGTTTTATACCAACCTTGAGTATGCAAACCCTGTCGGATCATCCGACTGGTACCTGACCCTGTTCTTTTTCACGGTCGAGTACGTGGCACTCGTGCTCCTGATCTTCCTGACGGTCCGGCCCGATACCGGAATCATGAAAAGGATCCGGGTCCTCTTTCCCCAAAAATAAATTTTTTCTTCTTTTTACCCGCAGAGAACCCGGATAATCCGGTCTCCCGCCTTCCCATCCCCGAATGGATTCTCCCATGAGCGGGGCTTTCTCATCATTTCCCCGGCCGCATGTACTATCGAATCCGGATTGAACCCGGCGATGATGTTTGCACCGGTCGTTACCGTCTCCGGCCGCTCGGTTGAATCCCGGATAGTCACACAGGGAACCTTAAGGATGCAGGTCTCTTCCTGTACGCCGCCGGAATCGGTGAGCGCAAGACGTGCATTTGATTCGAGCTGGAGAAATTCCAGAAAACCGAGCGGTTTTATCATCCGGAATCCCTTCAGGTTCAGCCCAAACGAGGCTATCATCTTCCCGGTACGGGGATGCACCGGGAAGACCAGCGGCAATCCGGTCTCTTCGTGGACGCGGGTGAGCCCTTCGAGAATGCCAATAAATCGCTTCTTATTATCGACATTTTCCTGCCGGTGAAGGGTGACAAGGAGGTACCCTTCAGGCAAAAGCCCCAGGTCTTTTATGGTATCTGCCCGCTTTTTCGATACAGCAAGGTTTTCCTGGACTGCATCCACGATGGTGTTACCCGTTACATGGATCTTATCTTCAGGAATGCCCTCATTGAGAAGGTGCTCCCGAGCCTTCCCGGTGGGGGCAAAGAGATACCGGGAAAGGTGATCGGCAACGATGCGGTTCACCTCTTCCGGCATTGATCGATCGAAACTCCGGAGACCGGCTTCAACATGCCCGACATCGATAGGGGATGTTCCCCGCACATAACACTTGGAAGCTGCAAGGGTTCCGGCAAGGACCGTGTTGGTATCGCCCTGCACCAGCACGACATCCGGTTTTTTTTCAAGAAGAATTTTTTCAACACCTGCCATGATGGCCCCCGTCTGTTCGGCATGGCTCTTCGATCCGACATCGAGATTGAAATCCGGGCGGGGGAGCTCGAGCTCTTCAAAAAAGACCCTGTCCATCTCGTACGAATAGTGCTGGCCGGTATGGAGAACGAAATAATCAAGTCCCTTCTTCTCGCACGATCGGATTATCGGGGACATCTTGATGATCTCGGGACGGGTGCCCAGTATGATGGCAAACATGGTAACTGGTATTTTTGAATAATTCCAGATATATGTTGATATTAAAAAGAGGGGGTTATACCCATTTCATGTGGAGATATTTTGTTTTGAATATCTTGAAAAGGAGAAGGATGTAATTTTTTACCTCTTTTTTTATGTTGATCTTCGATTCCCCGTATTTTCGTTTCAGGAGCGGAACAGGGACCTCGACAACAGTCTTCCCGCCGATGAGGAGCTTTGAGATGATCTCAGCATTGATCTCGAAATTCCGGCTGGTTATCTCCATTTCTGCGAGCACACTGCGCTTATAGAGCCGGAAAATGGGGCTGACACAGGTAATTCTGCTCCCGAGAAGCATGCGATAGAGGAAGTTCACCGATTTGCTCATGAGCAGCCGGAACGGAGTCACCTCCTCCATAAGCCCTTTCTCAAGGTAGGGGGACCCGGATACGCAGTCGGCATGGGTCTCCTGATATTTCACGAGGAGTTTTTCCACATCAACCGGCCGGAACGTCAGATCGGCATCCATGGTTATGATGAGATCCCCGCTGCTTGCGGCAAGGCCGGTCTTAATTGCAGTCCCCATCCCGCTGTTTTTTTCATGCCTGAGGATCTTGACATCAGTCCGGTCCCTGGTAATCGTCTGGATTCTTTTGACCGTGTCGTCACGGCTGCCATCATCAACAAAAATATATTCAAAATCCTCTCCTGACTTCTTCTGTATTTCATCGATTATGGGAAACAGGTCGGTTGTGTAATGGACAATGTTCTCCTGCTCATTATAGAGGGGAAAAATCAGGGATATCATCAGGCTCATTAAGCTCTTTGCCCGGAAACCTTAAAAAACTCATTACCGGCAGAGCCTGGCTCAGGTGCCTGAAAAAACCGATCCTAAATAGGAAATAGCATACGGCACAATAATATCATGAATCCGGGTGTGCATATGGCTGCTGCAGATGAGGTCTGGGAGAAAGTCTGGACAAAGAACCTGATAACCAGCGATTACAGCCTCAAGTATCTTGCCTTCATGGAGGAGATCGAACGGCATCTTCCCCACCACTCGAAAGTTCTTGAAGCAGGATGCGGGACAGGACAGACGCTGGGCCTCTTCTCGGGCAGGCACGAGGCATTCGGCCTTGATATCTCCCGGGCCGCTCTTTCCCTTGCAAAGGAGAACTGCCAGAACCCAGTTCTCGGGAGTATCTTCTCCATTCCTTTTCAGAACGATACGTTCGATCTGGTGTATAATTCAGGAGTTATCGAGCACTTCAGGGATCCAGCCAATGTTGCCGCGATACAGGAGATGGCCCGGGTGGTAAAACCCTCGGGAAAGGTCATCATCATTGTTCCCAATACGCTCTGCCTCTGGTACATGCTGGGGAAAAAGATAGCAGTTATGATGAAAAATTTTGAATTCGGGTATGAAGAGGATTATTCCTGTCATCGCCTGCATGATGCAGCCCTGCGGGCAGGTCTGGTTATTGAAAGAACCTTTGGACTCCAGGCACTCCCCCCGCTCGCAACCAATGACCGGGAGATCGCATCGATAGGACTTCGGAAACGGATCGGGAGGATCGAAGAGATCTTTCCCAAAAAGCAATACTATGCGTATACGGTTGGCATTGTTGCCAAAAAACAAGGCAGGACCTAGGTTATCTCTTCCGGGATCTTCACCGGATACCTGAGGTAAACTCCCGCACCGATCAGGGCAATAAGCCAGTAACTCATGAACAGGTAGAGGAGCGAGAATGCCACCGCCTGCTCAGGCGATATTGCCTTAAGACCAAAGAGGAAGATAAGCGCCACGTCCCGCGTCCCTATCCCGGAGATACTGATGGGGAGCAGATCGAGCAGGCTGAGTACCGGGATAACCAGGACGAAGAACAGAAGGCCGGTATCGATCCCGATAGACAGTGCCAGCAGGTACCCGTATACAAACGGCGGGATCCAGGAGATGATCCCGATAAAGATGCTCGAGAAGAACCGCTTGCGGTCATGGTAATACATGAAGAGACCGCGGTAGAAATCATCGAAATACAGGGTGAGCTTGTCTTTCAGGTGGACTGGCACAAAGATATTGAAAAACGGCCTGAGCAGGCGCGAGAGGAGCTGTTTGTTCAGTACAATATAAAGCCCGATACCAATCCCGGCAAGGAGCAGAACCATGGTGCTGATGGAGAGGATCTCGATATGATAAACAAGGGAAAAACTGCATATCGCGATGAGTGCGATGGAGAAGAGCAGTATGATATCGATCAGCCGATCGATCACTACGGTAGCTAAGGATTTTCCAAGCCCGCAGTTCTCATCGGTGATATAGAGTACCTTGACAAAATCCCCGATTTTTGCCGGCGTGATGGCAGAAAAGGAGAAACCCACAAAGAAGGCTATTACACTTTCCTTAAAGGAAAAAGATGGCTTGACGGAATTGACGATGATCTTCCACTTCAGGGATTTCAGAACAATGGCAACACAGTTCACCAGGAATGCCAGTAAGAGGAAGAGCACACTGGTATGGGAAAGGATCTCAAAAAGGGCACTGAGGTTGATGCGCCACAGGATTATAATAAAAAGAACAATGCCAATGAGGCTGAGCAATTTTATACTGTGCTTCATTTATTCCCACAACTGTGGTCCGGGCAGTAATTATTTTTTGTTATTGCCGGGTGCAGCTCAGGGGGTCATCCATTGTGATCCTAAACCCTAATAGCGAACATCTCCTAATTATTCAGTCATGTCCAATCTCACCATCGCAATGCTTGCCCCCCCGGATTATGCAAAGGATCTGGGAAAGAAGGGGACAACAAGCGATATCACCTTTTATAATCTCAAGAAGGGCGATGCAACGGTTACGTTCATTGAGCCCACCCGGTACCCGGAAAAATTATCCTCGCTCTTTTATGCAGTCTCGATGGCAGACCGGGCGATCCTGGTTGTGGACGAGATCAATGCAACTTTTGGCGAATGCGTACTGATGCTCCAGAGTGCCGGCAAATCGTCAGGGTACCTCATCCTCAAGAATTATATCTCCCCCGACCAGATTGCACCCCTGATCAAGGGAACCGTACTTGAACACTATGAAGTCCTGGAAGAGGACATGCTGAATATACGGGAGAAGATGCTCGAGATCTCGGTCAAACAGACCGCCCACCAGAAAGCCCATGAGGGTGCGGGCAACGGGGTTGTGCCGGTCGATGCCCATTTCAATGTTAAGGGGGTTGGTGTGGTCGTCCTCGGCTCGGTTGCCCGGGGCAGAATCAAAAAGCACGATACCCTGAAGCTTCTCCCTACCGAGAAGAGTGCCCAGATCCGTTCCATCCAGAAACACGATGACGATGCTGACACTGCCGTTGCCGGGGACCGGGTAGGCCTTGCCCTCAAGAATATCGAGACAGAGGATCTGGATCGGGGGTATGTCCTGACCAATGATCCGGCAATAAAGTTTGCATCTACCATCACCGGCAAAGCACAGCTCGTCAAATACTGGCCTGCCCCCCTCAAGGAGGGAATGGTGATCTATGCCGGCCAGTGGATGCAGTTCCTCCCTACCCGTATCGAAAAGGCGGAGGTTTCTGGAGACTGGCGGATGCCAACACTGACCCTCACCATGGAGAAAGCGCTCGTGTATCCCCCCGGTGCCCGGGTCGTGCTCCATTACCTTGAAGGCGGGAAATTGCGGGTAGTCGGATCCCTCACTCTCGAGTAACCCCTTTTTAAGAAAAAAACGCTCACTTTTTTCCTGCCCCCAATTACCTTATCTTCAAGAGCGATCATCACTACTCTGAGAACCATGATAGAATGGATTATCCTGGGCATTGCTGCCCTTGTTGTCATCGGACTGATCATCTGGGTGATCAGTATCTACAACCGCTTTGTCAGCCTGAGGAACTCCTCGGAAGCAACGCTTGGCCAGATCCGGGTTGCCATGAAGAAAAGGCTGGACATGATCGACCAGCTCCTCGGTGCCGTGAAGAGCTATGCCAAATTCGAGAAGGAGACCTTTGAGAAGGTCACGGCTATGCGGGCAAGCGTTGCAACCGCAAGCCCTGGCGACTTAAACAAGGTCGAGGCAGAATCCCGCTCCATCTTTGGCAGGCTCCTTGCCGTTGCCGAGAATTACCCCGATCTCAAGACCTCGACGACCGTGACGAGCCTCATGGACTCGGTCAAGTCCATCGAGGACGAGATCGCCCGCCAGCGCTATACCTTCAACAACATATCGCAGGAATTCAATACGATGATGGATACCATCCCCTCGAATTTCATTGGCCGGCTGATGCACCTTGCCAAGCTCGAGTACCTGCAGTTTGAAGAAGCGATCAAGACACCGCCGAAGATCGAGTTCTAACGGGTAATTGCTGTGGGCGAAACAAAACAACTGTCAATCCTCTTTGCAGCCTGCCTGCTCATGGGAATTATCGGGCTTGCCATAGTGACGGTTCTGCCGCCGCTTTTCGAAGGAAACCTTGTCGTAGATTCCTATACGGCAACCCTCCACGAGAATGGTGCATTTACTGAACAGTACACGTACGATGTCAGGAGTTCCGGTGAATACCGGATGCTGTACCGGTCCTGGCAGGCACCGCTGGTACAAAACACCAGTTCCAGTCCCAATGTTGCCATCGTCTCGATCAACCCCCCGGCTGGTGCAACCGGCTATGGAAAGGATGAGAACGGGGCAGTGGTCCTTTTCGGAGAATCCGCATCACCAACACTGAAAAAGGCGATTCAGAACCTGGCAGAGAACAATGAGGCTGGGGTCTTCAATCCCGATTATTTCAGCCAGGGTACCTATACCGTCAGTTCGGCATATGTCATCCACCCCCCTATAGAGTACGATGCCACGTCGTCTCACCTCAATCTGAAACTTGCCGGGTCAAGTCATATCCCCTACAAAAACGTGAGGATTACCATCCCGGTACAGGAAACCGACCGGGTATATGTGTATCCCCCGACGCTGAGTGTCGAGAGGACGGGAGATTCAGCTATCATCACGGGCAGTGCTGCCGCTGATGAGAACCTTGCTGTGGAGATCCTCAGCTCTCCGGACGGGTTTTCCCAGATGCCCGGGTTCAGGACACCCGGAAACGATATTGCAGGAAAGACCGGATCGGCAAACTTCTGGTACAACCTTCCGTATTATGCCGGCATTATCCTCAATATTCTCGGGAAGATTGCCGTAATTCTTATCCCTTTCCTCCTCCTGGTAATCTACTACCGGTACGGCAGGGAGAAGAAATTCACGGTTCCTGCCTACTTAAGCACAATTCCCAACCCCTTGCTCCGGCCCTGGCAGGTGAACCTGCTCTTCAAGGGAGATGCCCTTGATTTCGATAAGGATGGCTATTATGCCACCCTTCTCGATCTCCACCGGAAAAAGAATATCTCGATTACCGAAAAGGATGGGGGGAAAGCTCTCGAGATCCGGATCCTGTCCGGGGATAACCTCGATCCCTATGAACAGCGGGTATTTGCGTTCATCGGCCAGGTCTCAGAAAAAGGGGTACTGGATACCAGTACTATTGAGGCCCTGGCAGAGCAGGCACGGACAAATTCTGCTGCCGAGGAAAAGGCCCTGCAGTACCAGAAGATGCTCACCGATGTTACGGGCCGGCTGGAGTCGTCATTGCCGGGGCAGTATATCGTGGATGGCCGGGATCATCTCGTCCCGCTTCTCCTGACGGTAATTGTTTTGTTTGCGATAAACCTGATCCTCGCAGTTGTCGTGCCCATGTGCTCGTACATCCTGTTTCCGGGAGTGGTTCTCTGGATTATCGCCCTCCTGCAGGTCGTCATTGCTATTGTTGCACCGTCAACCCTCTTTGGGCACTGGAAGGATGACCGGTACCGGGAAAAGCTGGAATGGGACTCGTTTGCCCACTTCCTCTCGGATCTCGCCATGATCCAGAAGTATGCCCCGGCCGACCTCTCCATGTGGGGGGAATGGCTCGTGTACGGCACGGCACTGGGGGTGGGTGACAAAGTGGAAAAGGCAATGGCGGTGCTCAATATACCGGTCAGGGAGACCGGTCTTTCCGTCGGGGCTGTCGGTATGAACGCCGCATTTGTCCCGCTCATGCACTTTACGCCCCCCAGCCATGGGGGCGCCGGTGGCGGAGGGTTCGGCGGGGGTGGCGGGTTTGGTGGCGGCGGAGGCTTTGGCGGAGGCGGAGCCGGAGGAAGGTAAATTTGTTTATGGCTTATGCATTCCAAAAACCCTCCCCGTTCCCCGTGAAAACCCGCAATCCCAGCCCGGAAACGGTCACAGGAGATATAAACCCCCACAAACCATATTGATAACCAGAGAGGAATTTTTGAGTATATGCAGTACACGGAAGGACAGCTCGGCCGGGTCTTTATCGTAAGGATCGATAACGGGGAGGATATGCTTGAATCCCTCCATCGCTTCATCCGGGATAAAGGCATTCATACCGGTTCGATCCTCTTCCTTGGTGCCCTGATGAACGGTCGGATGGTGACGGGTCCGGAGGAACCGATCATTCCCCCGGTTCCGCACTTTGTTCTTTTTGAGGGGGGATGGGAGGTGTTCGGCATAGGAACCATCTATCCCGGTGAAGGTGGCGGCCCTCATATCCATTACCATGCCTCAGTAGGCAGGTCCGGTCATGCACTCACCGGGTGTCTTCGGGAAGAGGCCGTGACCTATCTCATTGTTGAAGCGGTTATCACCGAGTACACTGGCCTTACCGCCCGCAGGGAGTTCGACCAGAAGATCCAGCTTCCCCTCCCGGTTCTCGGCAAAGGGGCCGGGGGAACAGCAAAACGGGGAGAAGAAAAACCGGCCGATGCCAAAGAGCCCTCGAAAAAACCCGACAAGAAAGAGGAGACCAGCGAACTGCCGGGAGGCCTTGCGGATATTATTCGGGACCTGACAAGGCGCCCTCCATCGTGATCCGGTGAAACCCTGCGCAGTTTTTTAAGAATTGAATATCTGCCCACCTATGATCCCCCAGCCCCCTTTTCTCCCCATGTCCCTGCAGGAAGGAGGGAAGCTCGGGATCCGGCAGTTCGATATCATCCTTGTCAGCGGTGATGCGTATGTTGATCACCCGTCGTTTGGGACAGCTCTTATCGGCAGGGCCCTCTGGGATGCGGGTTTCACGGTAGGCATTATAGCCCAGCCGGACTGGAAGACCCCGGGTGATTTAACCGCTCTTGGAAAACCCCGGCTCTTCTTTGGTATCTCCTCCGGGAATGTCGATTCGATGGTGAACCATTTCACCCCGAACCTGAAGCGGCGCGGGGAGGATGTCTACTCTCCCGGTGGAGTACTGAAACGACCGGACCGGGCCACGATCGTTTATTCCAACAAGGTGCATGAACTCTTCCCGAAAATCCCGATCGTAATTGGGGGAATTGAGGCGAGCCTGCGCCGGTTCGCTCATTACGATTACTGGCAGGACCGGGTCCGGCAGGCGATTCTTGCCGATGCCCCTGCAGATCTCCTCGTCTTTGGCATGGGGGAGCGGCAGATGATAGAGATCGCCACCCGCCTTGCCAAAGGAGAACCTGTCCGGTCTTTACGGGATATCAAAGGAACAGCGTACACGATGGAGCTGGCAGAATGGCGGGGATCACCGCACCCCGGGATGGTTATCCTGCCCGGCTATGCTGAGGTATCCCAGGACAGGGAGGCGTACGCGAGAGCATTTGCCCTCCACTATGCCGAACAGGACCCCCTGCGGGGAAAGGCAGTAGCCCAGCCCCACCCAAAAACGGTTGTCATTCAGAATCCCCCTGCGCTGCCCCTTTCAACGGAAGAACTGGACCAGGTCTACGAACTCCCTTTTTCGCGGAAAACGCACCCTTCGTACCGCCTTCCGGTTCCCGCCCTTGCCCCGGTCCAGTTCTCGGTTACCAGCCACCGGGGATGCTTTGGTTCCTGCTCGTTCTGCGCTCTCACGCATCACCAGGGACGGATCATCCAGAGCAGGAGCGAAGATTCCATCGTCCGCGAAGTAACCCGGATGGTGAAGATGCCGGAATTCCGGGGTATTGTGCAGGATGTGGGCGGCCCGACTGCGAACATGTACGGCATGAGCTGTACCCGGTGGGAAACACAGGGAGCCTGCAGCGATAAAAAATGCAGCCCGGCCTGTAAGACCCTCAATACCAGCCATGCATCCCAGTGCAGCCTGCTCTCCGGGCTCCGGGCCATCCCCGGGGTAAAAAAGGTTTTTATCGGATCCGGCATCCGCTTTGATCTGGTGCTTGCCGATACCGGCGATTATCTCCGGATGATCTGCGATCACCATGTATCCGGGCATCTCAAGGTGGCCCCCGAACACGTTGCACCGGATGTCACCCGTATCATGAACAAGCCCGGCCGGGAGGTCTTCGACCGTTTCCGTGCGCAGTTTGCCCAGCTCCAGAAAGATAAAACGAAAAAACAGTACCTCCTCCCGTACTTCATGTCGGGACATCCCGGATGCACCCTCTCCGATATGATACTCCTTGCAGAATATATCCGTAACAACCAGCTCTATACCGAGCAGGTCCAGGATTTTACTCCGACACCCATGAGTGTCTCGACATGTATGTACTATACAGGTCTCGATCCGTTTACCTTAAAACCGGTTCATGTTCCCAAAGGAGAGGAGAAAAAGATCCAGCGGGCCCTCCTCCACTATCGCGACCCTGCCAACCGTTCACTTGTCCTGGAAGGGCTTTTGCGGGCTAAAAGAAGAGACCTGATCGGGAGGGATTCCCGCGCCCTCATCAGTGAAGGATCCAAAAATGATTCTGCTGATGAAGGAAAAAGGGGCCGGCTCAGAAGAATTGGCTGAACAAGACACTTACGTCCGCCCGTATTCGTCGTCGAACCGGACAATGTCATCTTCTTCCAGGTACTCTCCCAGCTGGACCTCGATGACTTCGAGCGGGATGAGGCCGGGATTTCTCAGACGGTGCTGTACCCCGCTGTGGACAAAGGTGCTCTCGCCTTTCCTGAGGAACCGGGTCTCCCCGTTCAGTTCCACTTCGGCGGTCCCCTGTACAACAACCCAGTGCTCGCTCCGGTGATGGTGGAGTTGCAGGGAGAGCTTCTCTTGCGGCTTGACCGTCACCCGCTTGATCTTGTAGTTCCCCGATTCCTCGAGCACGGTGTACGAACCCCATGGCCGGTGGACCTGCCGGTGGAACCGGGTGACCGGATCATTGTTTTTATTATAGTGGCTGACCAGTTCCTTGACCTGTTCCGTGTGCCGGTTGTCGCATACGAGAAGAGCGTCTGTTGTGTCCACCACAACAAGGTTACTGACACCAATAAGCCCCACGTGTTTTCCCGGGGCATGGACGTAATTGTTCTTTGCCGAGAGATAATCGGCTTTTCCGGCATTGCCATCAGCATCGTGCTGTTCGCTGTCATAGAGGGCCCGGAACGTCCCGAGGTCGCTCCATGACACGTCCAGCGGGACAACGGCAACCCTCTTCGAGTGCTCCAGCAGCCCGTAATCGATCGAGACCGCCGCAAGCCCGGAGTAATCGGGAGCAGTTTTCCTGCCAAACGCCTTAGCAAGTACCGGCTGGTATCTTTTCAGTTCCTCAAAGAAACACCGGACTGACAACAGGAAAATCCCGCTGTTCCAGAGATATCCTTTTTTGAGGTATTCCTGTGCGGTTGGTTCATCAGGCTTCTCCCGGAACTCCTTTACCAGGTATCCCACCGTCAGCGGCTTTCCCGGTTTAATGTACCCGTATCCCGTGTGGGGAGATGTCGGGCGGATACCGAAGGTGACGAGATGGTTTTCTGCCAGCGGTTCTGCCTCCCGTATGTTTTCGAGGGCTGCATCATCGAGCAGGTGGTCGCTTGGGAAGACCGCTGCCGTTTCTGAAGGGGAGATTGCCCGGATCCGCTGCATTGCCCAGGCAATTGCAGGAAGGGTATTTTTCCCCTGCGGTTCCGCAAGCAGGTTTCCGGCATGAAGGGTATACCCCAGTTCCTCGATCTGGTTCCGGACAAGGTACTGGTGGATAGCGCTAGTGACAACAACGATACCCTCCTCGCCGGAGAGGAGGACCGCACGCTTGTACGTGTTCTGGAAGAGTGAAAGTCCACCAATCTGGAGAAACTGCTTAGGGTAATATTCACGGGAGAGTGGCCACAGGCGTGTACCAACACCGCCGGCCAGGATGATGGACTTCATAGTATAACTGAGATATACTTTCCAAAAGGAATAATTTATCCGATTCGATCCCGTTCCTGCAACACCGGGCACTCTTTTTTTTTAACCGTGAACCGGGTTCCCTGTCCCGGTGCTCCGGGAATCGAAGAATTTCCGCAACCACAGTTCCGTGCAGATGATCCGCCAGATCTCGGGGGAATACGCGGTTTTTCCTTCAAGGAAAGAAAGATAGTTCCGGATTACCTCATCGGCATTCCACAGGCTCCGGCCGGCAAACTCATCGGATGAGATGACCTCAAGAACGAACGGGCGGAGATCCTCTTTCATCCAGACCTCTTCCGGGGTAACGAACCCCATCTTGTCCATCCGGCACCGGATGGATTCCGGAACTATCCCCCGGATAGCGTTCCTGAGGGCAATCTTCGTTATACCTCCACGGATCTTCTGGTTCTCCGGAAGGGAGGCGAGGTATTCGACAAGCCTGACATCGAGGTAAGGGACACGGGATTCCATGGAGAAGCCCATGGCGTTCCGGTCCTCGTAGTGGAGAAGTGCGGGGAGGTTGGTGCTGATGAGTTCCCGGTGCAGAACAACGGGCAGGCTCCCCCCGTACCGGTTCACGGCCGGAGCAGGGCATTTCAGCAGGGTTCTGCGGCGTCTCCTGACCAGGAGCTGTTTTAAGGCTGAGCGGAAGAAACCGCCATGGTGCCGGAGGCTCCCGATTCCCTCCATCAAAGCGGTCCACCCGTGCAGGGAAGCAAGAAGGCCGCGGATGTAACTGCCCTGGTACGCGAGATAGCCCCCGAGGAGTTCATCAGCGCCCTGTCCGTCGAGAACGACTTTGACGTTCTCTTTTGCCAGGCGCATGACACAATACTGGGCATAGATGGAGAGCGATCCAAACGGCTCGTCCTGCAGGTATACGAGCCGGTCGATATCATCCCAGAGTTCTCCGGGAGACGGCACGGTCCGGTGGGCGTCGACACCCGTTGCTGTAACGATCTCGTCGATATAACGGCTCTCGTCGAACCGCTTGTCGGAGAAGACTGCCGAGAAGGTCTTCTGCTGAGCCCCGACACTTGCGGGGGATTCGTTCCGGATCAGCTGGTTGATGAGAACCGTAAGGGTCGAGGAGTCGATCCCGCCCGAGAGGCAGGTGCCGACAGCCACATCGCTCCGGAGGTGGATCCGGGTTGCGTCTTCAAGCAGTGTCCGGAGCCGGGCAGCAACTTCGTCATCAGGCACGTTGTCCCGTATCGTATCACTGACCTTCACGTCCCAGTACCGGAACGGTGCCTCCGGCCCTGATACCGTCACTTTCATGGCGTGGGCCGGGGGAAGCTGGAAGATCCCCTCGAACATGGTCTCCCCGGAATGATCCTGCACCCCCCAGGCAAGGAACGTCCCGAGCACCGGCACGTTTGGCCGGGTCCCTGCCCCGGGATGGGCAAGCAGGGCCTTGATCTCGGAGGCAAACAGGAAGGAGCCGCCGACTGTGGTGAAATAGAACGGCTTGATCCCGAAGCGGTCCCGGGCACAGAAGAGCGTGCCGGTCTTCTCATCGTGGATAGCGAACGCCCACATCCCGTTGAACCGCGGGAGGCACTCCTCCCCCCACTCCTCGTACGCGTGCAGGATCACTTCGGTGTCAGACTGCGAGTGGAACCGGTGACCTTTCGATACAAGCTCTTCGCGAAGCTCGATGAAGTTGTAGATCTCTCCGTTAAAGACAATCCAGAGCGTGCCGTCCTCGCTTGTCATGGGCTGGAGCCCCTCAAGAGAGAGATCGATGATGGCAAGCCTGCGGTGGACGAGACCCACGCTGCCCCGGATACGGGTTCCCTCCCCGTCCGGTCCCCGGTGGGTCAGGCGGCCGGACATCTCCGAAAGGAGCCCGGTGTCCGGACTGCCGCCATCGAGACAGTACTGTCCCGCTATGCCGCACATTATGGTAAAGGTGGGCACTCGTGGTTTAAAAGGATGTGAGGGGGCGGATCTCAAAAAAGCGGGCAGGTAAATATTCTCGGGCGCCTTCCCGGGAATCGCTCCGGCTACCCGGATCGCGGATATATGTTTCCAGCAGATCAACCGGACTTTGATTTTAAAATTTTCATCGCGATCACGATCCCGATTGAAAACCATTTGCAGATCAATCAAACCCTGATTTGAAATTTTCAACCGGACTTTGATTTTTTCATTTCAACCAGACCCTGCCTGAAAATTTTTTAGCGAACCCTGGTTGAAAAACAATTGTCCGCGAACCCACTCCCGTCGTGAGATATCAATCCAGATTGATGCAAACCAGCTTAACTTTTCGTAACCAGACTTTGATTAAAAATTTTCAACCGGACTTTGATTTTTATTTTTCAACCAGGCTTTGATTTTAAAATTTTCATCGCGATCACGATCCCGATTGAAAACCGTTTGCGGATCAATCAAACCCTGGTTTACAATTTTCAACCGGACCCCGGTTTTGAAATTTTCAGCAGGCTTTGATGAAAAACAGAGCACCGGGCTCCTGGTTGAAAGGCACTGTTGCGCACCAAAAAGAGACGGGAGAGATCCAACTACTTCTTTTTGGGCACCGCCTTCTTCCGGGCAGGTGCCTTCTTCTTTGTTGTTTTCTGCGCCACTCCCTTGAGATCGCACGGGGCGCACCGCTCCAGCTTCTCATCGACAATACGGTACGCGTTTGCGAGAACCGACGAGTTCGATATCATACCGGACAACAGGATGACTTCGAGGATCTCCTCACGGGTGGCACCCATCTTGAACGCTGCCTGCATGTGGTAACCGGTACAGTGCGGGCACTTGAGGGCGGCACCTACTGCCATGCTGATCAGCTCCACGTATTTCGGGTCGAGCGGGCTTGTCTGGGCAACGGTTCCCTTGTAGAGCAGGTGGGAGATGAGCACCTCCGGCCGCTCGCTCATCCTCTTGAAGATGAGCGGGACTTTGCCGTACTCGACCTCAATATTCTTCATCCATTCTTCAGCCGTTACATCAGCGCCCTGCTCCACGATCTGGGCAAGCCGCTTCTCGAACTGGTCTTTTGCCGGTTTTCCCATTCACACCACCACATTTGTCTCGGAGAATGGCAGGATCTTCACAAGTATGTAATCCCGCATCCGGGAAGGCAGGATCTCGGACACATCACCGAGGAGAATCCCGTCCTCGATCTCTACCTTCCGCAAATCAGGAGCAAACGTGTCGTAGGGAAGTTTCACCCGGAGCCCCGCCATCTGCACGGTCAGGGGTGTCGGGGAGGTTACATCGAGGATTGCCGGAACCTTCTCCCGGATCAGGTTCATAAGCCGGGCCGGGGAGACCGAGAGCGGATCTTTTGCAATCTCTTCGCGTTTCTTCTCAAGCACCCGGGTTATCTCCGATACGATCTCGTCCAGCTTGTCCAGCTGGTCGGCCTCTTTTGTCCTGCGCATGAACCTGCCTACATTCCCCACGTACCCGTCTACCGGCGGGTCGACGATCTTTTTGAGGACATCGATGTCCGGGCCCCCGCAGAGTACGATCGGGACCTCAATACCCCTCCGGAGCGTGGGCATCTTGTACTCGATGCAGGTCTCGAAATTGCCCAGCAGGTAGACGGCGAGATCGTGCTCATTGATAACGTCCCGCTCCTCGTCGTTGAGACCTGCTATCCGCTTCCCCGGGCCCCGGGCAAGGCTGACCATGTTGCTCTTTGCCCCGAGGCGCCGCACGTACTCGGCGATATCGCAGGACGGATGTGGCAGGTGGTGGATCTCGAGGCTCATGCTGACTATCGCGATCTCCGTTCCAACAAGCGGGGAGTCCGTCACTTCACCAAAGAGAGGCCGGGATATCTCGCGGATAAGCTCGATATCGTCCTTTGGGACAAAGCACTGGAGCACCACCTCCTGGGCGATCATGTGCTTCTGGACAATGTAGCCCCCGAGATCCTCGATCAGGTCAACGACGATATCATGCTGGTAGATACCTCCCTTGTAGGTGACCGGCACGAGTGTCATGGTGTCACCCCGATCAGTGCAAACTTTTCCCGGACAAGAGCATCGATATTCTCATCAAGCGTGTTCTCGCTTGCAACAAACGAAAACTTCTCGGTACTGAACTTCTCGCTCTTGAGCCGGAACCCTTCCGGTGCAACACAGCGGAAGGCATAGATCAGGTCCTTGAAGAGAGACTCGCTCGGGTCGGCAACAATGATCTCCTCGATCTCCGATGCACTCGCGGGAACACCGTACAGGATCACGGTGAACCGGTCCGGCTGTTCCACCCTCTCCTTGCCGAAGCGCTCCCAGAAGATCTTCAGCATCGGGGCAAGGTACGTCTCGTCCGAGACAACAAGGGTCATCTTGCCTTCCTGTGGGTTCACGTTCGCGAGATCCCGCACCCGGACAATGGTCGTGATCTTCTTGAGGGTGCCCACCGCGACAAAGACCGGCACTTTCGGGTCGATAAAGATATGCAGCCTGCTGATAACCCTGAGCAGGTTATGGTCGAGCAGGACATCGTTTGCTATCTGCTTGTAGTACTCGGCACCCAGCGGCTCGGGGCATTCCACCTCAAAGTACTCGATGGCGTACATCTAATCGTCCTTTATGAAACCTGATGCCAGCAGTGCAGACCCCACAGCGCCGATATACTGCGAGTATGGCGGCACGACCACCTTTGTCTGGAGGAGTTCGCCCATGGCGTGGACAAGCCCTTCGATAAGTGACGTACCCCCGACCATGATGACCGGCTCCTTGATATCCACTTCCTGCAGTTGCTGTTCATACACCTGTTCTGCAACGCTGTGACAGGCTGCTGCAGCCACATCTTCCCGTGTGCTGCCTGCGGCAAGGGCATTGACCAGGCTCTGCGTGCCAAAGACGATACAGTAACTGTTCATCGGCACCCGGTTGCCGAAGCCTTTCATGGAAAGCGGGCCCAGCTCCGTGATCTCCACGCCGAGCCGTTTCGCCGTCATCTCCAGGAACCGGCCGCTTGCGCCGGCGCAGATGCCGCCCATGGTAAAGACGCCGGGGATACCGTCCATAACGGAGATAGCCTTGTTGTCCATGCCGCCGATATCGATGACCGTTGCCGGCCCGTGCTGCCGGTCAGCAAGGTACACCGCCCCTTTTGAGTTGACGGTGAGTTCTTCCTGGATGAGGTCGGCATTGATCTCTTTTCCCACCAGGAACCGGCCATATCCCGTTGTCCCGACAGCCTGGATATCGTCTCGGGAAACCCCTGCCTCGGCAAGGGCATGGGCGATAACCTCCTGTGCACTTTTCAGGACCTCGGTAGTGGGTTGCCAGCCTGTGCCGATGATCTTGTTGTCCCGCATCACCACCGCTTTTGTCGTGGCAGATCCCGAGTCAAGACCGAGGGTGAGGCCTTTCTGGGTCTCCCGGGCGAGCAGGGCCCGGCGCCGGGCAATGGTGGTGAGTGCCTCCATCCTTGTCAGGAGCGTTCCTGCCGTAGTCCGCTCGGTAAACGAGTAACTGACCACCGGCAGTCGTGAATGCTCGTTGATATACCGCCGGAGTTCGTTCCGGACGATCGCCGCCTCGGCGCACCGGAAGCAGGTGGCGATGAAGACAGCATCTGCATCTACCCTGCCCTCAACGAGTGCCATGGCCCGGGCGATTGCGAGTTTCAGGTCAGGACTCTTTACATCCAGCCCGAATTTGTCGAAGTCTTTGCGGATATCTTTTAAGGCAACATCCGGGAAGAAGATCTCTCCGCCGACTTCCCTTGCTGCCTCATTGATCTCGTTCTGGATACCGGAGTATTCCGGCCCGCAGGAGAGCTGTGCAATCCGCACCGGCTGGGTCATTTCGAACCTCCGAGCCCGTTCAGGAACCGTTGGATTGCCGCAACGAACAGCACCCCTTCCTCCTCGTTCTTCGGATAGTACAGCTCGAGCCGGGGCATCTCTTTCTGGTGGAGAAGGAACTTGATGAGCTCGTTTGTACGGGCACAGCCCATGCACCCGAAGGCAAGGTCGGCATCATTGATGATGATTGCCGCATCGCAAGCCTCTATCATCGGCCCGTAGAGCGACATGCGGCCCCGTACCCCGGCAGGCACTTCGACAGCCGCCCACTTCAGCCCCTTCTTTGGCTCCTCGGGAGTGATCTGGAGCGGCGGGGATTCAAGTCCTGCGGTCTCTACACGTTCGCGGATGGCAGTGGCTGACGAAAGGGGCGTATGCCCGAATCGTGCCACCATGTCAGAGAGGATCAGGCTGGTTGCAGGGTAAATGAATACTTTTGCCATTTCAGGACTCCTGTGCTTCCATGAGTTTCTTGAGCCGGGAGATGTCGAGGGATGTATATTCGAGCGGGTTTTTTGGGGGAGGAATGGTTGTGACATCGCGCTTTTTGAGTTCTTCGAGGCCGTGCGAGACGAACGGGATAACGGTCATCTCGAACTCGAGGCCATTGTACCCGGGCCGTGCACCCCCGAGGTTTGCCCGGCACCGTCTTGCATCGCCCGGAGGGAACCCCCGGTCCTTGACAAAGATGTGGTCCGGGTCAATCTTTCGCAGTGCGGCGACAACACGATTGACTTCTCCCTCCTTCCCGCTGACCATAAGGCCAAAACAGGTCTCCTTGATCATGATCCCCTGAGAGATCTCGTACCCCCGGATCGCAAGGTCTGCCGGCGTGATCTCGAACGATTCGACCACGACATATTTTGTAACATCACCAACGTGGATTGGCGTATAATCCTTCACTGCTTCACCTCCCTGATATACACAGTCTCCCGCTCCCTGACTTTTTTGAGTTTTTCAGTATCGATGACACGCCCGATGAGGTTGGTCCCTTCGAACGGTTCGGACGTGGGGCCGAACTCCCGGTTCGGCACAAGCCGCACCCCCACAAGACCTGCTCCCTTGCGGGAATCGTTGGTGATGGCAAGCGCTGCTGCCGGCACCTCATCCACCGGCTGATTCTCCGGTATGATCTTGGCGCCCGGTGCTATGGCTGGCTTGAAGAGGACAGAATCTTCAAATTTGAAAAAGACCGGCATCATGCCGGCATCATGTTCCATGAGGCCGGTGAAACGCCGGAATACCTCACAGCTGAGCGGGGCCCGTGCATCGTCGAGCTCGATATCGATGACCTTCCCGGCCGGGGCGGTTGTAACCGTTGCCTGCTTCTCGTTCAGGACATCCAGCGTGGTCCCCGGCTCCTGGGACACCACAATCCGATCGCCATCGGTCTTGTCGGCTTTGAGGGTAATGCCCCTTGCAACCGCAATCTCCTGTGCTTTTGCCAGCGGGAGCCCGAGCAGGTCGATGCGTTCCGGAAGGATGCGTACGGACAGGACATCGTTCTCTTTTGCCAGCTTGACAAGTTCTATCCCGTGGACCACCTGGCCGGTGACATCATGGACCAGGCTGCTTGGGACATCCGCCCGGTAGATGTAGACCCCGCCGGCAGACTTGCCGGTGGTCCTGACCGTAACCGTTCCCTCCCGGCGGGGCCGGCGGAACTCTTTTGGCACGTCCTCGGCGCCTGCACGGTGCGGGTCCATGATATGGGTGCTTGTTGCCCTCCCGGTAGTGAACGTGCCCTGCTGGAGAACGAGCAGCATGTGCTCCACGCTGCCCGCAGCTTCCGTGGTGATGCGCTCTTTGGAATATCCCTGCGCCATGATCTCCACGTAGGTCACTACCTGCATCCCGTCTTCTGGAACGAGATTCATGTCGGTTGTGGTGAAGGAACGGCTGGTGTCTGCCCAGCTGATGACAGGTTCGATCTTCGTTACCCGGTCGCCGGTTTTCCAGCGGTCGAGAACCGCCCTGCCGCTCACGACTTTACCGATTATCCCCCCGCTTTCATCAGCCCCATGGTCTGCCGAATGACGGCTTTTTGCAAAGATGAGATAGGAACGCGAGGGCTCGTACCCCCCGCACCCGAGAATAACATCGCCCCGCTCGTACAGGTGGGCTTTCCGGATCGGGCGGATATCTGACGGGAACGGGCCGAATGCAGCAGCGTACCGGTCGCCCCAGTGGAGCGAGAGCTTTTCCACGGTTGGTGTGGATTCAATGATACCTGCATCCCTGCCACCAATCTCGATGGTTACTTCTCCGGCAGTAGTGCTGATGGCAAGACTCCCGGTCTCGGTCTTCTCCTGGGTTGCGGGCCGGATAATTCCGACAGCCCGGCCTTTGGGGTGCCGGGGAAGAAGAGATGCAAGGGTATCCCCCTCTCCAATCTCCATCCTCATCCCGTCGAGGTGGATAGTGGCCATTCTGTCCTCAGGGCTGGGGCTGGCTCATGACCTTCTTCTCATCCTCGGTCAGGATGGCAAGCACATCGGCAGTCTTCCCGATCTGGACAATCTTGCCGGCCCGCATGAGGGCGAGACGGTCGCAGATGTCGCGCACGAATTCCATGTCATGGGAGACCACGATGAAGGTCTCGTCCATCTCTTCGCGGGAATGCATGATAGAGTGCTTGACATCGATCTTCGTGATCGGGTCCATCGTGCCCGTAGGCTCATCGAGAATGACAATCCGCGGCTCGCGGATGAGCACCTGCGCGAGGGCGACCCGGTGCCGTTCCCCTTCTGAGAGCTGGGCGGGCATCCGGTCCAGGATCTCCCTGCTCTTCTCTTCCGAGAACCCTGCCATCCTGAGTGTGATGAGGGCTTTTCGCATCGCAAGCTCTTTTGGGAACTCGAGGCCGATAGCATCCGTCAGGTTGTCGAGCACGGTCCGGTGGGGGAAGAGGTCGTACTCCTGGTGCAGGAGACCGATATAGCCGGTGGCCCGGCCTCTTTGCTCGATGCCGGGTTTCGTCATATCGATCCACTCGTCGCCGATGCGGACATTGATCTCACCGCTCGTAGGTTCGATAAGGCCGGCCAGGATTCCCGAGAGTGTTGTTTTCCCTGCCCCGCTCTTCCCGATGATACCGAAGATCTCCTTGGTGAAGACCTCGAACGAGACCCCGTTGACCGCTTTCACGACGCCGCGGTCCATGGAGATGTAGCGCTTGACAAGGTCGCGGGCAGCAACCACCTTGTCACCAAGCTCGGCCTCTTCAAAGGTCTCGGTATCATCGTACCCTTTCATGAATTCGGCAATAACGTCCTTTGGTGTTCCGATCTTTGCAATGCTGCCGTTCACGAGCAGGATCGCCCGGTGTGCCACATCCTCGATAACCTGGGAAAAGTGAGAGGTGACGACCATACCCATATTATTGGTTTTTGCTGCTTCCGTGAGCATTGCATGGACGACTTTTGCGGTTCCCGGGTCGAGTGTCCCTGTAGGCTCATCGGCAAAGAGCATGAACGGATCCTTTGCCAGCTGGCGGGCAAGGACCACCCGCTGCTTCTCACCCCCAGAAAGATCGCGGGCGATATGCATCATCCGGTGCGAGAGACGGACCTGGTCGATGAGGTCCGCCGCCCGGCCAATGGCTTTCTCCGCAGGATAGTTGATATCATCGAGTGCGTGAAGGACGTTCTCTATGACACGGTCATCGCCATAGAGAGCGAAAGTCCGCTGGAACATAATTGCCGTCCTCCGCATGACATTCCGCTTGAGCGCCTCATTCTTCTCGTTCCAGAGATCCACGTCAAGAGGTGCAAGCGTGGCACCGCAGTGGGGGCATACCTTCCCTGCAGAACTGGCAACATCCATGTAATCGCACCCGGGACAGGCTGCGACATGGTAGATGACCCGGCCGCTTGTCGGGGGCTGCTCCACCCCGCGGATCAGGTGCATCAGGACCGTCTTTCCCGCCCCGCTCCTGCCAATAATCCCAAGGATCTCCCCTTCGGCAATCTCAAAAGAGATATCTCTGAGTACCCTCTCGCCATCAAAATCCATGCAGAGGTTGTCGACCGTGATCAATGGAGACTTCATAGTACTCTTATACCTAATGTGACAGAAGTCGCATATTACCTTTTATATGATACATCCCATACGTCACGATCGCAAATTCCGCTGTGACAGGAGCAGGGTCTCTACCAGGGTCACGACTTCGCCGACACTCTTTACAACGTAATCCGCTTCTTTGTAGAGTTCTATAGGGCGGTCTCCCGGCTGCTGGATGGTAAGGACTGCAATATCTGCGCTCCGCATGGCATCGAGATCGTTGATCCCGTCCCCCACCATGATGACCTTGTCATACTCTGCACGGAGATCGCTGACGATCTGCGCTTTCACGGTCGGGGTTGCCACACCGTTGACCCGGTCACGGGGGATGCCGAGGTGATCTGCCATCCTCTCGAGTTTTGTTACCCGGTCCCCGGATGCGATGAAGGCGGGCACGCCCATACGGTGCAGGGCCGTGATCGCTTCTTTTGCGCCATCGAATGGCCAGCCGCCGGCCGTGATCGTGAATTCAATGCCCTTCTGCGCCATGTTGATAATCGCACCGGAGTTGAGGGTTACAACGGACTCCTCTTTGCAGACGGTCCAGACGTTCCGGATACACTCCTGGAGATCCGAGACGGTCACCCGGTGGTCGGCATAGAGCACGTCGCCAATCTCGTCAGCTGTTGTGATCTTCCGCGTGCAGCTGACCCCGAAACCGATATTGTGCTCTATGAGATATTCCGAGAGAATGCGATCGCCCGGGGTTGCCATGAGATCCTTGGAATGGACTGGCAGCACGATGAGGACCCGGTCGGGTGAACTGAAGGTCAGGGTTGTGGTCTCCACCCCGGGCAGGAGTTTTTTGTTGCAGATATCTTTTGCAACCCGGTAGGTGTTCAGGAGCGTTCCGGCACTGTCAAAGACCACGGCAACCGACATACCAATCCCCGCAAAGAAACTCTTTTGTGCTTCGCCTGATCATTCAATGATTGAAGCTGATGATCGTTACTGATACTGCAGAGAAGATAAAGAGCATGGAAATCCGGGGTGCCGGCAGGATTGCCCGTGCGGCAGCTGAAGCCCTCCGGGACCATGCCCTCTCCATCCCGCACCAGGACCCGGCAGCATTCCGGGAGGAGATGGAACGGGCTGCGGCTATCCTTGTCGCTACCCGGCCAACCGCGGTCTCGCTCCCGAATGCTGTTCACATGGTCATGAACGGGATCCGGGAGGCAGAGAACGCGAACGAAGCCCGCACAGGCGTGATCGAGCGCGCCGGACATTTCATCCAATCCTCGCAGCAGGCGGTAGGTAAGATAGCAGAGTTCGGTGCGCGGCATATCCGGGACGGGGATGTGATCCTCACGCACTGCAACTCGGAAGTGGCGCTCGGCTGCATCATTGAAGCGCACCGGAGCGGCAAAGAAATCGAGGTTTTTGCAACCGAAGTCCGCCCGAGAAACCAGGGACTCATCACCATAAGGACACTGAACGATGCCGGTATCAAAACCAGTTTTATCGTCGATTCTGCAGTCAGGTCTTTCATCAACGATATTGATCTTGTGGTTGTCGGGGCGGATGCGGTCACGGTGAACGGTGCGGTGGTGAACAAGATAGGGACTTCACAGGTAGCCCACACGGCAGCTGAGGCGAGGGTGAACGTGCTCGTTGCTGCCGAGACGTACAAGTTTGCCCCCAGGACGGTCATCGGGGAACTGATCCAGATCGAGGAGCGGCCCGGAAACGAGGTACTGCCGGATGCTATTGCAAGAACGCTCCCGAATGTTACTGTCCGCAACCCGGCATTCGACATCACGCCCGCAGAATACATTGATCTCATTGTGACCGAACAGGGAGCCATCCCCCCTCAGATGGCGTACGTGATCATCCGGGAATACCTTGGCTGGGGAATCGGGGAATTCCACAAGAACCTGGAATTGAACAGCGGGCACGACGAGTAGGAGGAAAATTCCTCTTTTGGGTCATCCTGCCCATTCTTACCAACCTCAGGGGCCCTGTGGCGGGTGTCGAAGCTTTTATTGACTCAAGAGAGCGATGTGGAGTACACAATGGGCCATTACAGGGAGGTTCCTGTCAATGGCAGCCAGCACATGACAGAGGTTAGTATGGAGATACCATTTGCCAAGCTGCACGGGAACGGGAACGACTTCATCATTATCGATGAATATTCCCGTGTTGTCATACCCGACGAGATGAAAGGACAGTTCGCGGCCATCTATTGCGACCGGCGGTTCGGCATCGGTGCCGACGGGGTTATTTACCTGTCAAAGACAACAAAAGGGAACCTGAGGATGCGTCTCCTCCAGCCTGACGAGAGCGAAGCGGAGATGTGCGGCAACGGCATCCGCTGCCTTGCCAAGTTTGCTTTCGATGCCGGCTACGTGAAGGAGAACTGCACGGTCGAGACCCCGGCCGGGGAGATCGGGGTTGTGATGGGCTACCGAAAAGAGGATTTTTTTGCAACGATCAGCATGACAACGCCGCTCTTTGAGAGAAAGGATATCCCGGCAACCGGCTCTGGTGACTACAAGGAGCGGATCGGGGATTTTGATGTTTACGCGGTCAACACCGGTGTCCCCCATGCTGTTATTCTTGTGGATTCGGTGGATGCGATTGATCTTGAGGCCGTTGCCCCGGAGATCCGCCACCATGCAAGTTTTCCCAAAGGTGCAAACGTGAATTTTGTTGAAAAGACCGGAAATGACAGCATCCGGATCCGCACATTCGAACGGGGCGTGGAAGGGGAGACCCTTTCCTGTGGTACCGGGGCAACCGCGTCTGCCGCGGTTGTCTATAAACTGGGGATACTGGGGCCGGTAGTCAATGTTGAGACTTCAGGAGGACCCCTTACAATCCGCTTAAACGGGAGTACCACGATGGAAGGCCCGGCCCGGACGGTCTTTACCGGCATCATCCCGGTTTGAGACATCTTTTTTGACCCGGTAAAACGAGCAGAATGAACTGCGGCAATCAGGAAAGCCCTTCAAATTTCTGATGCTCCAGGACCAGACCGATGGTTGCTGCCAGGGTCATGAGAATCTCAATCTCGGCATCAGCCCAGTCATGCTCCTCATGCAGGTCGCTGCACCCTATAAGGCCCCAGTAAGCCCCGTTTATGTGGATGGGTACGACGAGGATGGACCGGACTCCCATTTTCTCCATTCCTTCCCGTTCGGGAGGAGAGAATCTGCTTATCGGTCCTGCTATCCATGTCCCTGAAGAAAGGCGTTCAGACCATTGCATTGGAAAGACATTTCTGCAATCCATCCGGGCACCGGGGTCCGAGGAAGGGTCTTTTGTCCACCGGAATTTTCGTTCGGTAAAACGGGTTCCGTTCACGGGATCCCGCATGTCCTGGTAAATGAACGCAGTATCAGCGCCTAACGCCTCACCCATGGTTGCCAGCACGCGGGGGAATGGATCAGCAACCCTGCCCGTGAGCAGGAACCCCGAGGCAGCTGCGAATGCACGGAGGACCCGGTCGCGGTGTCTGGCACGCTCCTCGGATTCCATGCGATCCGTGATGTTCCGGGATATGCTCAGGAACTCCCGGAATTCACCGGTCTTCTCATCCCGGATAATTTTGTTCATGGATTCAAACCAGAGATACTTCCCATCCTTGTGCCGGAAACGGAATATTGAGGTAGAGTAGTCCCGTTTGCTCAATACAACCTCCTGAAGGTTTTTCTGTATCGACGCAAGGTCATCAGGATGTACAAGCGCCAGAAGGGAGATGCCGAGTGATTCCTCCACCGAATATCCCAGGATAGGAGTAACCGAGGGTGAGACATACGTGCAGACGCAGGTGGGTGTCTGGCGGGTGATGATGTCAAGGGAATTGTTGACAATGAAACGGTACTGCTGCTCCTTGAGAATACGTTCGTTCTCCGCCCGTTTGCGCTCGGTGATATCGTCATAGGTGCCAAGAGTGCCAATTACTTCCCCGCTCTTGTTGCGCAGAGCAACTTTACTGGTCAGGAGCCATGCCTGACTGCCATCGGGCCGGATCTGCGGCTCTTCAAAATTGAGTTTGGCCCTGCCCGATTCCATCACCGCGCGATCATCGGCCCGGTACTTGTCTGCCATGGTTGCCGAAGCATGATCATAATCGGTTTTCCCGACAAGCTCGTGGGGTTCCGAATACCCGGCATCAAGGGCCAGGGGTCGGTTACACCCGAGAAATACCGAGTTACGGTCTTTCCAGAAAACTCTTGCCGGAACCGTGTCAAGTACGAGCTGGAGCATCTGGCGGGAATCGAAGAGCTCTTCTTCAGCCTGTTTGCGCCCGGTGATGTCGCGGGAGATCCCGAGCACTGACTGGACAACACCGTCTTTATCCGTGAGGGGAACAAGGCAGTGATCAAACCAGTAGAGTATGCCGTCCTTGTGGAGGGGCCCCTCGCTCCTGAGCATCATGCCCGTATTGAAAACCCGCTCAAGCTGATCCTGCTGTCGGCGGGTAATATCCTCGGGAAAAAAATTGCTCCGGGGCCTCCCGATGAGTTCTTCAGCCCGTTTGCCAACAAATGCCGCAGAAAAGCTGTTGACATATTCAACCTTGTCGGACCGGTCAATCATGAAGATCAGGTCCCGCGAGGCTTCTGCAAGGAGCCGGTACCGGATCTCGCTCCGCCGGAGCTGCTCCTCGTCATGTTTCCTGTTCGTGATGTCTTCAAGGAGCATAGAGACTCCTTTCTGGCCCTCGGCAGTGACTACCGGGACAATACGGCACTGGAAGATCCGTTCCAGCGGGGGAATTTCGAGCTCCCCCATGTAGTCCTCCCCGCTAGCCCCCTGCTTCAGCCGGGAAAGGATCCGCGGGAAGGCATTATCCAGCACCCGGGGTATCAGTGTGTATTCAATATTTTTTCCCAAAACCTCCTTGCCGGTCACCCCGAGCAGATGTTCGAAAGGGGTATTGAGATAGATGATACGCAGGCTGTTGTCGAGCTGCATCACACATTCCGACGAGAGGGAGAGCACCGATGAGACCGGCAGCCGTTCCGAGACGGAATAGATCTTTGCCATGCCGAACTGGCGCATCTCGACCTGCCCGGAGACAAGCATGCTGTCCAGGTACCGCCCGGCAGTGTTCCGGTTTATTTTTGTAGCCCTCACGATATCCGTGATGCTGAGTCCCTGCGGGTTCCTCTCTAAAAGCTCCCTTATCTGAGCGGTGATCTCCCTTGAGAGCGCCATGCTGTTCCCGGTTACTGGATTTCTGATGATATTATACTATTAATATTCATAATTGCATCTGCTGTGACAGTTCTGTATTATTCATGTGCGTGACCGGATCCCGGTTTCGGTGATCTCATACTCGAACATGGCCCCCTCCGGGCGGGAGCGGTGCTTGACAAGCTTTGCCCTGCGCAAGCCCGGTGCTTCGGCTTTTTCGAGACGGACGATGACTTTCGAGATATGTTCGAGAGCATAGCCCCCAAGACCATACCAGGTGTTCCGGGTAGTATCCATGTATACCTGGTTTGTAATGATAACCGGAATGTCGTACCTCTTCGCATAACCGAGGAGGTGGATCATCTGTTTTGTGAGCACCTGGAGTGCGTCCCTTCCTTTCTCGAGATCGGTCCGATAGAGAGCAGTTGCCGAGTCCATGACAAGGAGCCCGGGCTTGTGCATTTTGAGCACTTTCTCGGCTTCGGCAATCACAGCCCCCTGGTGCTCGAAATCAAGAGGCTCAAAGAGAAAAAGGCTGTCTGCGATCTTCTCCGCATCGGATCCGGCAATCTGGCGGAACCGCTCGATCGAGAACCCTTCCGAATCGATATAGATGACCGGATGCCCTGCCCGGAGGGTGGCAATCGCGGCGATAAGACAGAACGTGCTCTTGCCACTCGCCGGCTCACCGTACAGCTGGGTAATCGTCCGGGGTTCGAGCCCGCCGCCAAGGAGGGTATCGAAAACCGGATCCCCGCTGGTCTGGCGATCAGTCTTCATGTATCACCGGGTTGTGCTGTTTTCGCCATGCTGATCAGAATGCTGGGATGTCCTAGGAGATGGTCTTTACGATAGGGCCATGAAGATGTTGCTCTACTCAGGTGCGGGATCAGCTCAAATCCGGGCAGATTCCGCAGAAGAGCAAAAAACTCCCGGGAGCCCGTGCCGCTCAAAAAACCCCCGCAGGTTTTTTGGATTGGAGAAATCTCCCCGGCATCGCTTCCCCTTATTCCGGAAGAGAGCTCCTGACCAGGTTCTTTACGCGCTCCTCAAGACCGGGGATTGTCCTGATATCCCGGATTGCATCGGTATGGTCGAGGAGGATCTGCCCTGATGGCGTGATGCCGAGGTTGGCCAGGAATGCCTTGAGAACCCTTATAACGCAGGTGAAGTTATCCGCACCTTTTCTTCCGGCAACGGCGAAGATCAATCCTTTCTGTCCTTTCCTCCCTCCATAGAGAACCCGTTCGGCATGGAATGCCTGCATGCGGTCGATGACCAGCTTGAGCCCGCCGGTCACGGTCTCGGTATAGACCGGGGAACAGACGATAACGAGCATGGCATTCCGGATCGCATCGATGATACCGTTCATGTCATCCGTGAAGACGCAGGTTCCGGTATTGTAACACTGGTAGCAGCCGATGCAGCAGTGAATATCCATATCATGGGGGTAGATCACGTGCACGGTCTTTCCTGCCTCACGCGCCGCCCCGGCTGCCCAGAGGGCAAGGGCCCCGCAGTTCCCGTCAGGGCGGGGGCTTCCCTGGAGGATAATAACATCATATGTTTCTGCGGCCCGGTGATGCGGCCGGGTGCAGCCGCTATTCCGGAGAAAGGCTTCCGGATCCTGCAGAATCTCCCTCTCCCAGGCATCGGCCTGCTTTCCTGCCGCAGTCTCTGCAGTCAGGGGATTCAACGGGGAATATTCGAACGTGTTGGTATGGAAGAGTGCAAGCAGCCGGCCGCTCCCTGTCACGCTCACACGGTAGCGCACCATGCCGGGATAGATTGCAGAGAAATCTTCCCTTACCAGATCCAGTTCAAACGAACCTGCACTGGTATCGATCTCGCGGTGGCGTACCCCTTCCCGGACCGGTTCCATGACGAGAGTATCCTGTTCCAGCGTGAAATAAATATCGGGCCGGCAGGACTCACACTGAAAATACCCCGCTGCACCCCGTGAAGCTAAGTATCCTTATGAGGCTGCTTCCGCATCCGCTCCCATGCTATCTCTTCAATAGCCCTGAGCACATCCCGGACCGGTATTCCGATCTCGGCAGAGAATATCCGGGCCGGTTCAAACTCCGCCTTGAGGGTATAGACCGAGCCATGCATCCACCCGCACTTCACGGGCATCGTCCGGTGTTTCCCGCATATTTCAACCGGGATCTCTTCGACAGTACGTTCCGCGATGAAGCGGTGGACTGCCGGGATGCAGCGGATGCCAAGAGTGCCAAGCTCAACTGCCATCAGCTCTGCGAGAGCTGCACTGGCCTCCGGCAGGCATATAACCCGGATGAGGAAACCCGGGCGCCCTTTCTTCATGATGATGGGCATGGCGTTTGCATCCCGTGCGCCTGCCTCCATGAACCGTGCAATAGCGCATGCAATCACTTCCCCGCTCACGTCGTCCACGTTGGTTTCAAGGAGGTCGACGGTGTCCTGTGGCATGCCTCCCCTGGTTGCAAAACCCGTGGTCTCGACAATCATGGCACGGAGCACGTTTGGGATATGCTGCGGGTCGCGGGTTCCGGCACCATACCCGGTAGCGGTAATGGTATATGCCGGCAGGTCACCGGCTGCCCGGGTGGCAAATTCCGCAAGGATGGCAGCGCCGGTCGGTGTGCAGAGTTCCCCGGTATGGATACCGGAGATCGTGGCGAGCCGTGTCTTTTTCAGGATGGCCGCAGTGGCCGGGGCAGGGATAGGGAAGGTCCCGTGCGAGCCCGTTCCGGTTCCGTGGCCGAGGGTAAGTGGCAGGATCTCCATTCCGTCCACCGCGAGCGTGTGAAGGGCGGTGCACGCACCGATGATATCTGCAATTGCATCATCGGCACCAACCTCGTGGAAGTGGGCGTGGTGGCCGTGGACCTCTTCTTCCGCTTCGCTGATCCGTTTGAACACATTTCTGGCCATTTCGAGTGCCGGGGCAGGCACATAGGGTGCGGCATCGTCGAGCCGTTTCTGGACATCTTCGAGCGTACGGTGAACAGGTGTCGAGCGTGTTTCAACCTTCAGGGCACGGATACCCGCCCGGGTGACCCGGGTGATGGCCGGCTCGGTAACAACGGAGGCCATAGCCCGAACAACCGTATCCCGGTCCGCCCCGCAGTCAAGCAAAGCCCCGGTGATCATATCGCCCGCCGCACCGCTGAACGGGTCAAGTATGAGAACTCGCATTTACAGTACTTATAAATCCCTGCGTATATGACCTTTAAGGTGATGCCTGAAGTGCAATTGAGGGTGGATTCCGCGTATCCCGGCGATCAGGGTGGCGGAAAGGCCCGGCTGGATCCTGAGACCATGCTGCTTCTCAAGATCTCGCCCGGCGATCTGGTCGTAATTGAAGGGAAACGCAGGACGGTTGCCAAGGTCTGGCGATCGCTTGTCGAGGACTGGAACCAGCGTAAGATCCGGATTGACAACTTCACCCGGCAGAATGCCGGTGTGAGTATTGGCGATACCGTAAAGATCTCCAAGATAACCGACGAGATCGAAGCAAAAAGGGTTGTCCTTGCACCCCCGGAGGACCTCCCGAAGAAGATCCCGATAGCCAACAATCCGCATGTGGTCAACGGGCTCATCGATTTCCCGGTGGTCAAGAACGATACCATCCCGATCATGCTCGGTCTCCCGTTCATCCAGCCGCAGATTGTCGGGTTCAAGGTTATCGAGGTTGAGCCGGAAGAAGCCGTCATCATCACCAAGAATACCTCAATCGAATTCTCTGATAAGCCGGCAGCAGGTTTTGAAGGGGTAAAAAGGTTCAGCTACGAAGATATCGGCGGATTAAAAGACGAGCTCCAGCGTCTCCGGGAAACGATCGAGCTCCCGCTCCGGCACCCGGAGCTCTTCCAGAAGCTCGGGATCGAGCCGCCCAAGGGCGTTCTCCTGTACGGCCCGCCCGGGACAGGAAAGACGCTGATTGCAAAGGCCGTTGCAAGCGAGAGCGGTGCGCACTTCATCTCGATTGCCGGCCCTGAAGTGATATCGAAATATTACGGCGAGAGCGAGCAGCGGCTCCGCGAAGTTTTCGAGGAAGCCCGAGAGAATGCCCCCTCGATCATCTTCATCGACGAACTGGACTCAATTGCCCCCCGGCGCGAGGAAGTGACCGGGGAAGTTGAGCGCCGGGTGGTTGCCCAGCTCCTGACCATGATGGACGGGCTCGAGGAACGGGGACAGGTTGTCGTCATCGGCGCCACGAACCGGGTCGATGCGATTGATGCAGCCCTCAGGAGGCCGGGCCGGTTCGACCGCGAGATCGAGATAGGTGTCCCAAGCGAACCCGACCGGATCGAGATCCTGAAGATCCACACGCGGGGTATGCCCCTGTCCGAGGATGTCAGCCTCGACACCCTTGCCCAGCAGACCCACGGTTTTGTCGGTGCCGATATAGCCGCTCTTGCCCGGGAGGCGGCAATCCGGGCTCTCCGCCGCTACCTGCCGGATCTCGACCTGGATGCAGAGGAGATCCCGGACGAGGTTCTTGATACGCTCAAGGTATATGCAAGCGATTTCCGGAGCGCCCAGCGGGATGTAGGGCCGAGTGCGATGCGGGAAGTTATGCTCGAAGTCTCGCACGTCAAATGGCAGAACGTGGGAGGCCTCGAATCGGCCAAGACCGAAGTCCGCGAAGCTATCGAGCTCCCGCTCACCAACCGTCAGAAGTTTGAGGACCTTGGCATTGAACCCCCGCGGGGGATCCTCCTGTACGGTCCGCCCGGGACAGGGAAAACCCTGATTGCAAAAGCGGTTGCAAGCGAGAGCGGGGCAAATTTCATCCCCGTCCGGGGTCCCCAGCTCCTCTCCAAGTGGGTGGGTGAGAGCGAGCGGGCAGTCCGCGAGGTCTTCAAGAAGGCCCGGCAGGTCTCCCCCTCGATCATCTTCTTTGACGAGATCGATGCCCTTGCACCGTCGCGGGGCACGAGCAGCGACTCGCATGTCAGCGACAACGTGCTCAACCAGATCTTAACCGAGATGGACGGCCTTGAAGAGCTCAAGGATGTCGTTGTCATGGGTGCAACGAACCGCCCGGATATTGTGGATCCGGCCCTCCTCCGGGCAGGACGGTTCGACCGTCTCGTATACATCGGAGAACCTACGCTTGAGGACCGTAAAAGGATCATCGGTATCCATTCCCGCTTCATGCCTGTCGAAGGATCCACGCTCGAAGAAGTTGTCAGGCTGACGGAGAAATATTCCGAGGATGCGATTGCGGAACTGGTTGAGAAACTCGGGCGGGACAGGACGGTGAACTGCAGCGATCTCAAGCCTCTTGTCACCCCGCCCCCTGAGGAGAGTGCCGGCCTGCCCACGGGGACACGTCGCAAACGGCTCATCGAACTCTTCTCTGAAAAGAACCTGGTCTTTGCGGACCCCGCAAGGGAGAGCCTTGCAGCTGCCCTCGCGGCTGAAACCGAAGGTTTTGTCGGCTCCGATCTTGAGGCCCTCTGCCGGGAAGCCGGCATGCTTGCGCTGAGGGACAATGTTTCGGTTGTGACCCGGCAGCATTTTGCTGAAGCGCAGAAGAAGGTCCACCCGACCATGAACGAGAACCTGCGCGATTACTATGGCAAGATCCAGCAGTTCTTCAAAGGCGGGCTCCCGAAGAAAGTCCAGCCCATGGAATACCAGTAACCTCTTTTTTTTATCCGCTTGCGAGCATCAGCCCTCCAATCAGGACAAGCAGCCCGGCAAACAGGATCTGCAGGTTCCGGCCTGAGCAGCTGTGGGCGCATCGCACACCGAACCTGGCGAGCGGGATGGTAGTGACGGCAAGGATCGCAAAGGTCACGAGATCAATGTACCCAATCGAGTATGCCGGAAGGCCGGCAACCCCGATGCCGTTGATGGCATAGGCAATCACCGCCCCTGTTGCTGAGAAGATGAGGCAGGCTGATGAAGTCCCAACCGCCCGGTGAATAGGGTAGCCAAGAAAGATCACAAGGATAGGTACAAGCAGGGCCCCGCCACCGAGCCCGGTCAGTCCCGAAAGGATGCCGATAATAAAACCGATAACGAGATACCAGGCAAATGATCCCCCGGGTTCACAGACCGGGCATTCCCGTATCTGCCAGACCATGCGGATCGCCATGATGAGAATGAACACGGCAAAGAAGAGCCGGAGCACGCCGCCCGGAATATGGGAGGCCGCCATCCCCCCGGCAAGACCTCCGAAGATGGCGGCAAGACCCATCGGGGCTGCGGCTTTCCAGTCAACTGCCCCGCGCCGGTGATGCCCGAGAGCCCCGCTGATCATGGTCGGGATTATTACGGCAAGGGATGTGCCAAAAGCAAGACGGGTGGCAAGTGTGCTGTCCATCCCCCCGGCAGTATACAGCCAGAACTGGACCGGCGTCATCAGGGAACCGCCCCCGACACCAAAAGCCCCGGATACGGTACCGGCCACAATACCCGTGAAAAAGAGGCAGATGTACTGGATGATGAGATCCATTCAGGGGCTCCTTAATTCTTCTGCAGAGTTAATATGTCCCGGGTCTAAAATAGTCTAACGGGGAATTTTATGGGAAAACCAGCGCTGCTCATCATCGATATGCAGAACGATTTCGTGCTTGAAGGAAAACCGCTGAAAGTGGCAGGAGCCCCGGCCGTGATCCCGAAGATCGAGTCCGTGCTTGCCGAATTCAGGAAACGGTCCCTGCCGGTCATCCATGTCCTGCGGGTGCACCGGAAGGATGGGTCTGACGTTGAGATCATCCGCCGGGACCGGTTTTTCCAGGCACCGTTTGCGGTGGAAGGGACTCACGGGGCTGCTGTCATCGACGAACTGGCCCCGCATCCCGGGGAATATGTCCTGAAAAAGACCCGGATGAGCGCGTTCATCGCAACCGAGCTCGATCTCATACTCAGGACCCTCGGGGTTCAGACCCTGTTTGTCTGCGGCATCCAGACGCCAAACTGCATCCGGACCACCGCCTTTGACGGGATTGCCTACAATTATCCTGTTGTCCTGATCTACGATGCCACCGGTGCAACATCCGATGAGATTCACCGGGCAAATGTCCGGGACATGCAGAATATCGGCATACAGGTAGTACAGGCCGCCGGGGTCGGGAGTATGGTTGATTCCCTGGTACCGGGAAGATAGATCCAGGGAATATCTGCACACCGGCACCCCGCATCGTTTCCCGGAATGAACCGGGTACCCTTTTTACCGCAAAAAAGAATGAATCAGAAAACGGCGTTGTCAGCCGGTTGTTCCTTTGCCTCTATTCGCAGTATGGGTCGTTTGCCCATTCCTCAATGATCTTCTTGGGAGGCTTGCCGCCGCGGCGGTGGTGCTGGGAGGGGGCCGACCGGTCCTGTTCGGTCTCATCGTCATCAATATCGGCTTCCTTGTCAGGTGCCTCCTGCGGCTTCTCCTGGGCCGGTCTCGGGGAAGGGTCCCTTTGGGAATAATGTCGCTGGCCGCCCGGGTGCCGGCCCCGGTCCCGCCGGTCATTTCTCCGCTGTCCCTGGTGAGGCTGCCCCTGCCGGGGCTGGCTTGTGGTGGTTTGTGGCTCCTTTTTCTCTTCTTCCATAACGTTCAGACTGATAAATCGGGGCAGGAACCACAAATAGTTTGGCATAACATATACAGAAAACCCCGTTCGAAACGGCAGGAATGAACACCTATATACATCAGCGTCTAAAAATGTTTAAGGAACCAGCGAGCCCGCATGTCGAACGTAACTACCCTGATTGATGCAAAGAGTGTTCCGGAAGCAAAAGCTGCCCTCATCTGCCCCTCCCGGAACGAGGTCTATAGCTATAAAAAAATCCACAACGAGATGAACCGGGTAGGCCTCGGGCTCCAGAGCCTCGGGGTAAAAAAAGGCGACCGGGTCTGTATCTATCTTGACAGCTCCCCGGAATACCTGATCAGTTACTTTGCGATCTGGCGCATTGGCGCAGTGGCCGTGCCGACCAATATCGTGTACCGCGGGGAGGAGCTGCTTCACGTCATCAATGACGCTGGCGCCTGTGCGATTATCACTGACGGGAACGGGGCGGAGGTTGTGACCGGTATCCGAAAGAATGCCCCGACCCTTACGCATATCATTTCTACATCCGGCCAGACTGAGGGAATGACTGCCTGGAATTCGTTCCCGCCGGCACCCCCGGGCATGCGGGCTTTTAACTGTTCAACAGAAGATCTATGTCATATCCAGTATACCGCAGGAACAACCGGCAACCCGAAGGGGGCCATGCTGACCCACGGCAACTGGATGACGGCCCTGGATACGGAACGGGATGCCCTCCGGCTTCGCCCGGTCGATGTCTATCTCGGCATTTACCCGATGGGCCATGTCGGGCTTTCGTGGGGTTTGTCGGTAATCCGGGCGGGGGGCACATACGTGATGATGGAGCGGTTCGATCTCGACTCGTATCTTGCTCTTGCCGAAAAATACCAAGTCTCGGTCCTTGCCGGCATGCCCCCGGTCATCTACTCGCTTGTCCATTCCCCCCCGGGAACCGAAGAGAAGCTAAAAAATGCAAGGGTGATCATCTCCGGCGGGGGCCAGCTTCTCCCCTCGGTCTGGGAGGCTTTTGACCGGCGATTCCATATCCCGGTGGCAAACTCGTACGGGCTTTCGGAAACGATCGTTATCGGGTCCGGGACAACCACGCTTCCCGAGTACCCCCACCTGACCAAGGGATTCCAGAGTGTCGGGGTTGCTGTCGGGTATACGGAGCTCCGTATTGTTGACGCGGGCGATCCTGAGAAAGAACTGGCTTCAGGTGAGAACGGGGAGATCGCGCTCAGGGGCCCGGCAGTGGCCAAAGGGTACTGGAACCTGCCCGATGTGACACGCGAAGTGTTCCGGCACGACGGGTGGTTCCTGACAGGGGATATCGGGAACCTGGATGCCGACGGGATCCTCTGCATCACGGACCGGAAAAAGGACATGATCATCATGTCTGGCTGGAAGATTTATCCCACCGAAGTAGAGAATGTTATTATCCAGCACCCTGCTGTCCAGGATGTGGCTGTTTTTGGGGTCCCCGATGAGCGCAAAGGCGAGATCCCGGTTGCCGCCCTGGTACTCAGGCCCGGTTGTTCGCTTGATGAAGCCGGACTCGAAGCATTCTGCCGCAATCACCTGGCCGGCTACAAGATCCCGCGCCAGCTCCTGATCACCGGTTCGCTGCCCCGGGTTCACGGTTGGAAACTTCTGAGGCGGGATCTCCGGAAAAAATTCGGTGATTTACGGTCGTAATCTGCAAATAATGGAATATTCTGCGACAAATTCTACCGGGGCCCCAAAAGCCTTTTTAAGGGCCTTGTAAATAATACACTCCGGAGCAGGCATTGTCGGACATACGAACCCGGATATCGGATCTCCCTGCCAGCGGGAGAACGAAAAAACGCACCACAGGAATCATAGGACTGAACCTCCTTCTTGACGGCGGGTTTCCTGAGGGAACCCTCATCATGATCTACGGGACGGCGGTTGCAGGGGTTGATCTTGCAGCAAACCAGTTCTGGAAGGCGGAAGGAAGGGAAGAGGGCACCTACCTGATGAACGATGGTGAAGTTGAGATCGGGATGACCGATGCCACCGAACTGCATCCCGAGATGTACCTCCAGCAGATGGCAGGCAGCCGTCTCGTGGTGGACTCGCTCTCTACAATCGTTATCCGGTATGGCATCGACGGGGCTCTCAAATTCCTAAGCCTCGCCCGGGACGAGATCAAAAAGCGCGGGGCAAACCTGGTATTCGTGGTGTACACGGGCATCCATACGCCAATGGAGATAACCCGTATCATGCGGGCAGCCGACATTGTCATCGAGTTCAGGACCGAATTCCACCAGAACGAGATCGAGCGGACACTTGCAGTGCATAAAATAAGGGGTTCGGCTGCACCCCAGCGGGTACTCCCGTTCATCATCACTGAAAAAGGGATCGAGGCATCGACAACATCGAGGGTTGTGTAACCTCCCACTGTTTCTATCTCCTTATTCCACCTGCCCGGTGCATCGTGGGCCGGGGCTGTTCACGGCATGGCAACAACATATGCCCGGTTCTTCATATTCTCCGGGAAATAGTGGGCATCGAACCACATTGCATCAAACTCCCCGTAATTGAAGTATGTGACACCGTCTTCCCGGTCATCGTGGCAGTCAACGGAATCGGCAAAGCTGACCACGTCGTCCCAGACGTTTTCGGTTCCCCGCGTGTCGTACCCGGTAAGAACAGCCCAGTGGCCTCCCCAGTCTATCCACTCAACCATAGTGGGGATCCCGTTTTTTAAGTTCTCGCGGAGCATCGTGCTCGTACCATTGGTGCCCCACGTAGCATTCCAGCCGTTCCGGGTAAACCATGTGGTGATCTGTTCCGGGTTTATCCCCGTTGTATCGGATACCGTGGGGTTCATCTCGTGCGCAATACGGATCTCGTCAGCGGCCGTGTTATTTGCTGGCTTTCCGTAGTATGACATGACGGTCATTGCCGCCACGGCCCCGCAGCTGTAGTTTGTTATCTGCTGCCGGTAACTCTTCAGCGGGATGACCGTGAGGTGATTGTTGGATTTCAGGGTATCGAAATCAATGCCGGTATAATATTTTGGCGGAGGCAGTGAGGTATCAGGGCCATTGGCAATCCCAGACAGCGCCGGCTCCGAAGGAAGATGGGTAAACACCAGGCTGATGGCAAGCGCCATGACCGGAATGACAAGACAGATAGTGAGGATCAGGTAAAGCCGCCGCATGCACGTTCAGTTTCCTTGGAATAGAGAATATTTTGGGTGCAGGCCGATAAATAGCCTGCAGGTTTTTGTTTAGTCTCCCGTATTATGGGATCCTGTACCCGCTGAGCATGAGCAATGCGAGTCCTGCGAGGATAAGGATGATGACCGCAAGCATGATCTTCAGGTATGGAATTCCCGCTTCTGATCTTCTCCCGGCCCCGCCGCGGGAACCCGGGATATGTCCCCCGCCGGCTACCGATATCCCCCCGCCCTTTGCATAATTCACGCTGACTGAAGGCCGGGGTTTTCTGTTCCAGCTGCCAAGGCCGGAACAATTATGATTGGGTGGGAGGCGGCAGTCCGGACAGAATAGTCCCCCGCAGTGCTGGCAGGTGAACGGCATGGCGCATTCGGCACCGCAGTGTTCGCAGCGTGACATGATCTTCCTGTTAAGCAGTCCGGGCATATAGCCTTCCCGTTAAAGGTGAACGAACGGCACGAGTTCAGCACGGGCAAACCCGATGAAAGCAAACCCGAAGAGGAACAGGACGAAGAAAAGGGTAAAAAAGATACTGCGTACTGCCCTTGCCCTGTCAGCCGGGACAGTATTTTCTTTCCAGGAAAAAGCTTCTGCTGCATGGAGGAAGAGCGTACAGAGCAGGTACGTGCCGTATATGGCAAGCACCAGCCCGCAGGCGAGCGCACCCAGGTTCAATACCGCCGCAGCCAGCGCCCAGATGCCTATAGCAAGGTTGGCATACCCTGTTTCGAGCTGGAACTCCGGGTGGTCCTGGTGCCACCCCATCCGTGCCTGGTCGGACCTGAAGTATACCGAGTGCCGGAAAAAGCTGATGATACCGACAACTCCCACGAGGAGAGCTGCGGCGATGCGGACTGCGAGATCGCTGCTGATGAAAAAGAAGAAGATGCCAACGAATATTCCTACCATGGATATGACAATCGTTGCCGAGAAGAGTACTGTTGCTTCACGCGCGGTAACCGATCCCCCTGCTATTCCATTCCCGCTCTCCGTGACCATATGTACCTGCTGTATTCATCCATTGCATAAAACCCTGCGGCTTGAAAAACAAACGTCTTATGCCCCCCCGTAACAAACAGCTCAGCATGGGGCAATACATAAAAGGGGATGTCCTCCTCGCCTCAGTGGCTCTTGACGATCATCAGATGGCGAAGACCCGCCCGGTAATCGTAGTCGGTACATCAGGTACCGGGGAGGTCCATATCTGCCCGGTCAGCAGCAAACCGCCTACGGACGCACCCTGCATTCCGCTCTCTATCGATGATTTTGCATCCGGGGGGCTCGATCTTTTCTCCGAGAGTTACGTGATGACCTCACGGGTCGTGACAATCAGGAGTGGCATGGTGATTGGGAAGAAAGGCCGGCTCCGGAAAGAGTATATTGAAGAGATCTTCCTGCAGGTTCCGGTCTCACTGTTGTCGTATATGAAACCGGAGCAGCAAAAGAAGGGCGGGCATACCCGTCGCTGACCGGCAATCTGTTTTTATGTGGGGGTGGTGAATCAGTACCCTTATTATTTCCCCGGGATAAAGATGGTGAGATGGATATCGCACAGGCAATTCGTGATATCGAAGAACAGGTCGGCAGAGTATCGCCCGTCCAGAAGTTCCTGCTCGGGACCGACGGGTCGGTTACCCAGCTCCTTGAATCGGTTACCGGTAAGAAAGTGGTGATCCGGACTCTTGTCCAGAAGGTTGTTCCCGCTGATCGCACAGCCGCGGACAACCTGAGTGTTGCCGAGGGGGACCCGGTCAATTACCGGATCGTGGAGATCCGGACCGAGGAGACCGGTGAAGTGCTCATCTATGCTTTGTCCCATACTCCGGTCAACCGCCTCTCATTGGAGTTCCGGGATGACCTGATGAAGGCTGACATCCCCATAGGGCGGATTATCAAACAGCACCATATCGAGGCGCGGCGTGAGATTCTTAATGCCCGGGTTATCCCGGCAACCGAAGAAACCGGAAGAATATTTTCCATCTGCAAAAACGAGCCGGTCCTCTCGCGGCAGTACCAGATCATCTCCGGTAAAAAACCGCTCATATTTATTGAAGAGCAGTTCCCGTACAACCGTTTCCTTGACACGCGCCGGGTCATAATACAGACGCCGTCCCGGGTCCATGTAACCCTGATCGACATGCACGGTGGCTCCGGCCGGGTGGACGGCGGGATCGGCATCACCCTCGATGAACCCGGGATCCTGCTTGAAGCGGAACTCTCACCGGTCCTTTCCGTAAATGGCGGAGATGCAGCATTGCAGGAGCGGGTCGGGCGGATAGCAACTGAGGTACTCCAGAAACTCGGTGCCGGCGGCAGCATCGCGATCACGATCCGGAGCTACTACCCCTCCCACGTCGGCCTCGGGAGCGGCTCGCAGCTCGCGCTTGCCGTTGCCCGGTCAATCAGCGAACTTCATGGGCGGCATCTTCCTGTAAATGAGCTTGCCCGGTTCGTTGGCCGGGGCGGGACAAGCGGTATCGGGACAGCGGCATTCGAGTACGGGGGTTTCATCATTGATGGCGGGCACCGGTTCGGGAAGGGCGGTGAGAAGGCTGATTTCAGGCCATCCTCCGCCTCGCGTGAGGTCAGCCCTCCTCCGGTGATCGCCCGCCATGATTTTCCCTCAGACTGGAAGATCCTCCTCGCCATCCCCGATGTCCCACCGGGGGCCAGCGGAAATATCGAGTCCGATATCTTCCGGAAACACTGCCCGGTTCCGCTTGCCGAGGTCCGGGAACTCTCGCACGAGATCCTGATGCGGATGCTGCCAGGTATTGCCGGCCGGGATCTCGCCCTTTTTGGCTCATCCGTTAATGCAGTGCAGGCACTCGGGTTCAAAAAAGTGGAGCTCTCCCTCCAGCCCCCGCAGGTAACCGGCCTGCTCCCGGTGCTTCGGGATGCCGGGGCGGCCGGGGCCGGCCTCAGCTCTTTTGGCCCTGCAGTCTATGCTATCGGGGATACCGGGATGAGCACCATCGAGCAGGCTGCACGGTCGTTCATGAAAGAATCGGGTGGAGGCACAACGCTCATCACCGCCGCACGGAACAGCGGGGCGGCTGTCCGGGTGGCATAATAAGCAATTTTTTATTGAAAAAGTGGAGCTCCAGGTTATGCCAGCGCCTTTACGGCCTGTGCCCATTTTGTGATAACACCTTCAGCCGGTTTTGTGCGGTACTGGATCCCTATACTAAGTTTCGGTGGGACGTCAGGGTCCATAGAATCATCCCAGGCAAAGCCGTTGGGAACAATACCGGCAATCTGCTGCTTTCCTTCAGCTGCCGTGAAAAGGGCGTCATAGGCATCTGCCTGGCCGGTCCAGTCCGCCTGTGCTGCCAATACTGACGGATTTTTTACATCCAGCGGGTCAATATCAAACCGGTTTGCCGTCGCCCCTCCTGTGTATGAGAATATCCCCGGTACGAGGTGGATCTGAATATTCTTTGCTTTTGCATTCCCGTCCAGCAGTATGAGATACGCCTCATACTCCTTTGTCAGGGTCGATTTGTCCGTGTTCTGCGATGTGATAAATTTCGGGGGGATGGAATAGAAGAAATAATAGCAGTTATCGGCTGTTGTGTAATAATCGTACTGCATCCAGTCCTCATTACCGTTGTTTCCGTCCATGAAACCATACGTGTCCAGCACGATCCCGACCTTTCCCCTGAACACTGCTTTCACATCGCGGATGGTTGCCTTCCAGAGCTCGTTTGCCTCTTTCTCGTCCGGGTGGAAATTCGGGGTGTTCCATCCGGGGGTGAGGATCATCTCATCGAACCCTGCAGCATTCAGCATTACCGCTTTTTCAAGGAGTAATGCCCGGTACTTTTTAAAATAATCCTGCGTCCATGCGGAGGTTCGTGGGGTTTTTGACCAGCGCTCCCAATCCGCTGCGGTGTCTTTCCCGATATTTCCTGAAAGCCCTGACTGGAGGTAACGGCTCATATCCGCAAAGTGCATGCTGGTTTTCCATCCGATCTTCATGCCGTTTTTATGGGCTGCTGCAGCGAGGCGGTTCATGTCTTCCTGCGTCATGGCTTCGTCCCGGAAGTCATTGGTAAAGACGTCCCCCTCAAAATGATAATTTGTATCAGTGACCCAGTCGGCAGTTGCGTTATTAAAAACAGCACGCTGGAAATCCGTCACGAAGACTTCGGAGGCGCCGGTTTTCGCCGCCCTTTCAAATGATGAATCGATGTTTGCCCGGGTATCTTCCATCATCATCATGTTATAATTCCGGCCCCAGGTATCGGACATGAACAGGCCCACTGAAAAGTCCTTTGAGAACGCCGGGCGGAACGGGATCCCATCCCAGCCCCAGACGCCGTCGTTCAGCCGGGTTTGCGACTGTCCGATGAGGGTGGAATAACTCCCGGCCGAATTTTTGCCCGCCCAGGAATAGCGGTATGCAATCGCCTCTCCCGTTGTTCCATTCAGTTGTGCTGTCCAGCCGTCGGCACCGGCCGGTTGCATCGTAACCGGGGTTCCTGCATTTCGGACAAACATAACTGGTCCCGGGGAAGTGTCCGGCGGAACCGAAACATATACGGAGACTTTTGCCGGCACTCCGACCTGTGAATATATCCCCGGCACGTATCCGCCAGCTCCGCACCACGGGGGCTGGGGCCACGGGCCGGCCGGCGGGCAGAAACCGGTTGCTGCCATGCCGATGGTTCCTGCTATGAGCAGGGCAACGAGAATAATCACGATCTTGACTGCAATGTGCATACACAAAACCTGCACATCAAAAAAATTTATGGATTGTGATTTCTTACTTGCCGATTTTTAAGAGCATCTCTTCAAGCGAGGGGTACCGGGACTCGATCTTCTCCACTTTTCCACCTGCCTCCCCGATAAGCCCGGTGGATTCGTTGAGCTCGGCCATATTCTCTGCATCGCAGACCCAGAGCCCCTCTTCCTGACGGTAGGTCCTGGAATGCCCGAGCAGTTTCCCGGGATCGGCGATTGAAAAGAAGATAGTATAGGTAAGTGACCCGAACTGCTCGCGGAGCTGGTGCATACTCCCGAATGCCACCACCTGGCCGCGCCTGAGGATCATCACCCTGTCGCAGATTGCTTCAACCTGGTAGAGGTTGTGGGCCGAGAGGAGAATCGTCTTTTTCTCGGATTTGAGCCTTCGGAGATAGTCTGCAATAAACCGCGAGGTCATCGGGTCGAGCCCGCTTGTAGCCTCGTCATACACCAGGAAATCCGGGTTATGGATCAGGGACCTGGCTATCGCGGCCTTGCGCTTCATGCCTTTACTGAACTCCCCGATCTTCTTGCCATTCGTTTCAAGGGAGAGTGCGGCGAAGAGCTGACTTGTACGGATGCGGATTTCCCTCGTGGAGAGTCCATAGATCTCGCCAAAGAACAGAAGGTAATCCTCGGCGGTCATAGTCTCGTAGAGCCGCGACTCTTCGGGGAGATACCCGAGATGCTCCTTGAGAGAGACCGGGTTTTTTATCACATCATTCCCGTTGATGAAGAGCTCGCCGGAAGAGGGAGTAACGAGGCCTGATACGATCCTGAGGAGCGTGGTCTTACCTGCACCATTGTGCCCGATGATGCCGAAGATCTCCCCGTCATCGAATTCGAAACTGACGTTATTGAGAGCAACAAAACCGTCGTAGGTCTTCGTGAGATTGCGGGCGGTGATCATGAGAGCTCGCCTTACCATTCAGACTTGTGTTGTTTTGGTGATATAGGTTGGGATAGATGACAGTCCCATGCCTGTACCGCGTACTATTTGACCGATCATAAACACTACACTGTTAACCAATCCCCCCGGCTGGCGGGTGGGATCCTGCAGGGACTCAAACCATGGGGACACTCTCTGATATCTGGACTATAGCGCGGTGGGAGGTGAAACGATCCTTCACGATGATGAGCCGGGATGTTCTTCCCGTTGCCGTCATCCTCTTTGTCCTTCTTGTGGTGGTCACGGGGTTTGCTGCCCAGAGCGGGATGCATCTCCAGGACGGGATTTACCAGGTTGGTGTTGATGACCCGCAGGTGGCGTCCCTCATTGCAAGCGACACCCGCTTCTCCGTGTATAATCTCGATGCCCCGGCCCTTTTAAAGAACCGGGGGGCATTTGATCTCATCATAATCAACGGCGTGGTATACCCGGGCTCAACCGAGAAGGGCAAAGCTGCGCAAAAAACATTTGAGCGGGATTATACAAAATATAAAAACAGCGTCTATAACGGAGAAGAGGATCTCTTTGCCGCGTACCCGCTCTGGATTGATGTTGAGACGGTAAAAAGCGAGCTCAGTTTCCTTGCCACCCAGAGCGGGCAGTATATCCAGGCTGCCCCGGGATCCGGCCCTCCGATCCCTGAGGGGGAAGTCAGGAACGTTCCCACGCCCTCTCCGACACTTGAGTTCTCAAGCGAGGAACTCCGTCAGGAACTGGTCAAGACAAATGCCAAAAATACCCAGATCTCGCGCTACACCGAAGCGCTCTCTACGAGCAGTTCCATGGGATCGTTCAAGACTCCTTCCCAGCTCTCACCGCCCCTGCCATTTGACTCGATCATCCTTGTCTTTGTCTTCATCTTCCCGCTCTACTTCACGTCGCAGTTCTTCATGATGAGCATCATGAACGAACGGATCGAACGCAAGGGGGAGATCCTTCTCTCTGCACCTCTGAAAACACCGGTGATCCTGCTTGGGAAAGCCCTACCCTACTGTATCGGCATGCTGCTCATCTGCACCGGTCTCACGCTGTATCTCAAAGCCCCCCTGATAATTCTTCTCCCGCTCATCCCGATCATCTTCTTCTTCCTGGCAAATGCCCTCATCATCGGGATGATCGCCCGCAGTTTCAAGGAGCTCTCGTTTATCTCGATCTTCTTCTCGACGATAGCAACATCCTACCTCTTCTTCCCGAGCATCTTTGCCAACGTGCACGTGGTCAGCCTCATCTCCCCCCTGACTCTCATTGTCCTGTCACTCCAGGGGTCGGTCTGGACTGCCACGGATTTCCTCTACTCAACCTCCCTCTTCTGGCTTACCGGTGCTGTGCTAGTCTATATCGCAATCTGCAATTTCAAGGAGGAAAGGCTGTTCTCAGAAAAACCGCTCCTGCCACGGATACGGGAGTTCCTCTCGGAAACCATCTCCGTTAAACACCCCTACCTGTCGCTCTTCCTGCTGACAGCCTTATCTATTCCATTCGTTTTCATGGTTCAGCTGATGAGCCTTGTCCTCTTCTTCAACCTGCCCATGCCCTATTCGCTCGTGCTGCTCCTTGTCTTTGCGGCATTTATCGAGGAACTTGCAAAGGCGGTTGGCATTTTCACCCTCTTTGCCACGGATCCGGCATTCTTCTCGTGGAAACACATCCTGATTGCCTGTGCGGTAACCGCGGCAGGATTCCTTCTGGCCGAGAAACTCCTGCTCTTTGTCACGCTTGCCCAGATCACGGAATCGGTTTTCGGCAGCATCCTCTTTCTCTCGCTTGGGGTTCTCTGGATGCCGTTCCTCCTCCACTTCGCAGGTGTCCTCATTGTCGCCTGCTCCCTCAAGCTCTGGGGGCAGAAGGGATTTGTTGTCGGTCTCGTCCTGGCAACGCTCGTTCACTGCATCTACAATGCGTACATCATTTTGGGGTGGATGCGATGAAGCCCCGTCACCTTGGCATTATCGCAAAGAAGGAGTTTTCCAGCCTGTTCAATGAGCGGACGATCCTCCTTGCAGTCCTCCTCCAGCTCTTTATTGCCATGTTCTCATCGTTTCTGATGGTCGGGCTTACGTCTATGTACGATCCCTCGTCGCTGTCGAAATATTCACGATATCATTACAGCATCGGCTATGCAGGGAACGATTCCCCCGTGCTGGATTATCTCCAGAAAAGTCCTGACCTGTGGGTATACAAAGTGGATCTCTCGCAGGGCATCGAAGCCTTAAAGGAGAGAAAACTTGCAGCGGTCATTTATGTTCCGGATACCAGCCCCGCTGCGGATGAACCGGTGAAGATCACCCTTTATACGCTCCAGAACGATCTCCAGAGCGCTATCGTTGACGTAAAGCTCAAGGATATTTTCCTGAAATACGAAAACGACCTGCGGGAGATCCGCAGCGGGCGTCTCAGGGAGAAGCCCCTGCCGATCACTGTTCCCAAATCGGGAGGTGGGGGGGACTTCTATGAGTTCGTGTACGGCCTCCTCATTCCCCTCCTTGTCTTCATGCCGGCGATCATCGCCTCAGCGCTGGTTATCGACCTGATCACTGAAGAATACCAGCACGACACCCTTGAGACGCTCATCTCGACACCGGTGACATTCTCGGAGATGGTCTGGGGCAAGGTGCTGGCCTGCGAGCTGCTCGTCCCGATCCAGGCAGGGGCATGGCTTACCCTCCTTATGATCAATGGTATTGCGATCCAGAATGCCGGCCTGATCCTCCTGCATGTGGTGATCTCATCGTTCATCCTGATCCTGCTCGGGGCCCTGACTGCCCTTCACTACCGCGAGCGCACCGCAGCACAGTTTGTCTTTTCCACAGCACTTGTTGTCGTGATCCTCTTTGTCCTGGCACTCCCGGCCAACCCCTTGAACCTCCTCACCCGCCTTGCTGTGGGAAGCGCGGGTATGGAACAATGGATGCTCCTCGGGGCAACGGTTGTCGTCGTTATCCTGCTCGGGTATCTTCTTGAGCGCTATGCCCGGCGTGTAAACAGACAAAATACATCCGGTTAAAAAAGAGGGTATATCAGGATACCGGGGTTACAACCGGCTGGTCAAGGACCTTGTATGTTTTGCCGGCACTGGTCAGGAAGACCTCGGCACGGTCATTACCCCGGGTCCCCTGGATGACCAGTTCGTCTCCCCGCCGGGGTTTCCGTGTCCCGTCATTCATGGTGGATTCAATGACCTGCCCGTCAGACCGTGTTACCCTCATGACAATATTGTTGACCACGATCTCTCCCTTTCCACCATTAAAGAGCAGGTGGATGGATGCATCGGGACGCTCTTTGGTGAGCTGGAGGTCAACGAACTGCTCGGGGGGGAGGGTATCCACCGCAACGGGTGTTACCGTAACCGCGGGTGTGGTGACGGACGCAGTGGGTACTGGTGACAGGGAGGGGGTCTCCACCGGTATGATCACCGTCCCGGTTGGGCTTGTGCAACCGGCAATAAGCGCACAGATGGCAACCCCGGACAGGAAGTACAGGATTTGGGAATTTTTCATGCAGATTGCTTTCATTTTGTTGGTATTACTGATTTGTGCTCCGTTATGAACGATGAAAGAACCGGGCTGATCCTGTTTTTCCGATGTCTGTGATTCCGGCAGCATACCATACGTAAAAGAACAGGAAAGAACAGTTAAATTAAAAAGGACCCCGGATTAACTTTACATATCAGGAGTAAAGGGAATGTTCTGTCCTAAGTGTGGAAAAGAGACTGATGCCTCCGGAAAGTTTTGCCAGTGGTGCGGGGCGGATATAGAATCCCTCCCGGTAACCCCGGTCGCTGTTCCGGAGGAGGAGGAAGCTCCCGAAGTTGGTATGTATGCCGGGTTCGGGCGGCGCCTCATCGCGTTTATCGTCGATATAATACTTATCATTCTCATCGGTTCGATCGTCATCACGTTCTTCTCTCTCGTGAACGGGTTGAAATACGGATATTACATGGCAACCGGGATACCCTACAGCTCCCTCACGGAAGCAGGTACTCTGGATGCTGCCCTTGGCCCGCTTGTTGCCGCAATCGGGATGCTCGTCATTGTCATACCCTGGCTTTATTTTGCGGGATTTGAATCCTCGCGCAGCCAGGCCACCCCGGGAAAAGTGCTTATGCGCCTTATCGTAACCGATCTTGCCGGCAACAAACCTACGTTCGCACGGACAACGCTCCGGTTCTTTTTCAAATATATATCAGCCCTGATCATATTCATCGGGTTTATCATGATCGCGTTCACCAAGAAACGCCAGGGGCTCCACGACAAGATCGCCGGCTGCCTTGTACTCCTCCAGGACTAATACTTTTTTAAAGGATTCAGGAACGCTCATATTTGCGACCTGTAGTTGCCGCGTGGCGAAAAATGGAATGTTCCTGAGCAGATATCAGCCTGAAAACCGGAACCTGCCCGGGCAGTCTGTTCAAGGGGTCGTTTACGGCAGAGCCGGATTATTTGTACCGGAACTTCAGCCAGAGCAGCACAAGGATGAGGATGAATGTGATGAGGTTTGCTGCAATGATCGGGAGGGAGCTGACCCATAACCCATAGAGTGTCCAGAGCAGGACCCCGGCGCTGAAGAGGAGGAGCATGGCAAGCGAGAGGTCCCGGGTCTCTTTGAGTCTCCATGCCCGGGCAACCTGCGGGATAAACGAGATCGTGGTGAGGATCCCCGCTATATAACCGATAAGAACAACCGTGTCCATGAATTATTACCTGATTCTCTCCGGTATAATTGGCCCGGGATCCATGATACGATTTTGGATTGCCAGTTGGATCCGGCTGGTGATGCTGGAAAACGTTTCTGCGGTCTCACGATCCGTCCTGGGGAAAAATCCGCAGGACTTCCCTCTGTACTTCGCCAAGCCAGCTCTTCCGCTCCCCCTCCGTGCTGGTAACAATCACACCAAACATCTTCCGGTAAAAGACCGGAACCCCGCAGAAGGAGACAATGCAGTCCTTCCAGATCCGCTCAAGCGGGTCGCCAAAAACCTCCTGTTCTCTCAACGGGGGGGTGTTTGAGGTGTTAAAGACCATGACTGCCTTTGCTTTGAGGAGTCCGACCGGGATTCCCTCCCCGGAATCGGATTCAGCAAACCGGTACGCAAGTCCAGGGCGCAGGACACGGTCGATCCATCCTTTCAGGATTGCCGGGGGCATTCCCCACCAGTTCGGGTGAATGATAATAATCCCCTCCGCAGAAGAGATTTCCCTGCATTGTCCTGCAATCGCAGGGGGGAGGGTGGCATCGCGGGAGATCTCCTCAAACGGGAGCAGGGGATCGAAATGCTCTGTATACAGATCATGAAAGATCACCTCGTGTCCGGATTCGCGGAGGGTATCGGTAACAACGCCAGCTATCGCGTGATTGAAGGAACCTTTGCGGGGGTGGGCGAGGATAATGGAGATCTGCATCGGGACTCCTATTTACATGCGATTGCTTTAAAAAATGTGTAACAGAAAACCCCGTCCTGTTCAGCGGTACGGTAAAGTGCAGCGATCCCGCGTTCCCACTCTTCCCGGCTCATCAGGCCCTGCCTGTGGACTTCATCTGCAACTCCCTCGACCATGGCCGTGAACGTCAGTTTCGTGAACCCCTCCACAAGGCCCGGGCGTGATGCGTCAACATACACCATCCTTGGCGAGATGTGGACATCTGTATATCCAGCACCGGTAACCAGTGGGTAGAGCTGCCTTCCTATCAGTGCATTGCCCCCCATCTGCTTCTGGAGCTGCACCAGGCAGTCGACAGCCTTCCCGGCATCCGCGTTCTCCGGATAAAAGAACGTTGAACCGTGGTCCCCTTCGATCACTGTGAGTGTGCCGCCTTTCTTCAGGAGCGGCCGGAGTTTCTCCAGTGCCAGCTGCGGCTCGACAAGGTGCTCCAGCACAAAGCAGACAAAGATATGAGAAAAGCTCTCCGGTTCGAACGGGAGATGAAAGATATCTCCCTGCCTGAAGATCACGTTGGTTATCCCTTCCTGTCGGATCTTTTCCTGTGCACGATGAAGCGAATCATCAGAGATATCGACTGAAGTGATCACTGCTTTCGGGCTGTTTCGTGCTAATATCACCGTCTGGGCGCCGATCCCGCAGCCGGCTTCAAGAACCCGGGAGCCGGCCGGGTAGTGCGTATCATGATGGAGAAGATCCGTGAGGGTCTGGGCCTGGTCTCTGAGCCGCTCCGACTCGCGTGCTGAATATCCGTGAACATATTTATGATGCGTCATACGTGTCCCGACTATTGTACATTTTTGTTGGTTGGTGTACAAAAACGTACTGTAATGTAAGCGGATCAGAGAGCCCCCTCAATTCTGTTCGAACCCGGGCCATTCCTCGTTTCCAAGAGAGCAGAGATTCGTTGGGGGTACCTGTGAATCGCAGTTGTCATGCTGCACCCCCTTATTGCCCGCCAAGCCCCCATGGGTCGATTAAGAAGTGTTTTTGGGAAACCTGAAACATCCTTTTGGTACTGTGATCTCGAACCGTGCACCTTTGCCTGCCATCCCGGTCTCTTTTATTGTCAGCCCGGTAATGGACAGGATCTCCTGTGCCAGGAACAGGCCCAGACCTGTGTTTTTTCCATATCCCCGTTTGAAGATCTTACGTTTCTCTTCAGCCGGAATACCCGTTCCGTCATCTTCCCAGATAATTACCAGCCCGTCGGGGTCCTCACGGAACGATACGGCAATTGTTTTCACGTGCCCGCCATGCCTGATCGCATTATCCATCAGGTTAAAAAAGACTTTTTTAAGCATCGGGTCGGCAAATATCTCAACCCCCCCGATATCTGCATCCAACCTGATGGTTGCCGGGATTTCCCTGCGGGGCAGGGCCCGGTCAATATCCTGCCACTGCGGCTCCTTGACACCAAGGTCCTGGAGAAGCTGTGTGTCGGCAATAAGCGATTGTATCGCGTTGGTTGCAGTTTCCATTTTTTTCAGGTAATCCATCACCGCCGGGTCAGTGAATTTCATATCCATAATTTCAAGGTTGCCGAGAAGGACAGTGACATGGTTGAGGATGTCATGCCGGGTGATGCTGGTCATCAGGTTAATCTGACGGTTTGCCTGCCGCAGAGCCTCCTCAGCTTTCTTACGTTGGGTGATATCTTCAATGGTGCCTTCGAAAAATCGTATTTTCCCCTGAGGATCTCGTACTGCAATTGCATTGAGGGCAATCCAGAGTATCCGGCCATCCTTGTGGTAAAACTGTGCCTCAAAACCCTTGACGAATCCATCGGTTGTCAGTTTTTCCATAAAGAGGGTCCGATCCGAAGGGTTCACGTACAACTGCGTGCGGACATCACTGATCGCGGCCATCATCTCTTCGGGGCTCTCATAACCCGAGATGCGGGCAAACGTGGGATTGATGGTTGCGAACCTTCCTTCCGGTGTAGTCCGGAAGATCCCAAGCACTGAGTTTGTGAATAGATCGCGGTACTGTCGCTCACTCTCCCGGAGTGCCATCTCCATATTCTGCCGGTCGGTAACATCCCGGAAGGAAAGGAGCATTGAGGATGAACCCTTGAATGAGATATTCTTGCCTATACAATCGATCCATCTCTCTTTTCCCTCAAAAGTGATGATCTTATAACTTACCGGGAAACTATCGATCCCCTTTGAAACCTGGAGAAGATCACGAATAGCGATATTACGGGATTCTGGAGCAACAATCTCAAGTACCTTCAATTTTCCGAGAATCCTTCGTTCCGGGGGATATTCGATGATGTCCCAGGCCCTGCTGTTTGCAAACCGGAGTGTGCCCAGAAAATCAACGATGATGATGCCCTCTCCGGATTGTTCAACCATGGCCCGGAATGTCTCTTCACTCTCCCTGAGCGCTTCTTCGGTATCTTTGCGCCGGGAAATATCGCGCAGGATACCGGAAATTCCAACCACGGATCCCGATGGATCAAGAACGGGTGCTCCGTTGTCTTCCATCCAGTGAAGGGCCCCGGCTTTATCACGTACCCTGAGTGTCGTAACCGATGCATTCCTGCCTGATATGGTCTTTTCAAGACCTTCCAGAACCGCAGGCAGATCCTCTTTTGCAATGAACTCGGTGAAATTTCTGGTGAGGACCTCTTTTTCAGTATAGCCGTACCGGGAGATCTGCGGGCTTATATGGGTGATTGTCCCCTGCAGGTCAATGAGATACATGATATCATCGGTTACTTCAGTCAGGAGACGGTATTTCTCCTCGCTCTCCCGCAGTGACTGCTCTTTCTTGCTGAGCAGGTCATAATGATGCCGGAGCTCTTCTTCAGTGGCAGTGAGCTCTTCAAAAGCAGCATGAAGCTCTTCTTCAGCCTGCTTGCGCTCGCGGTTGTCTATGAAGGTTTCGAGCAGGCATTCGCGGCCGTCAAAGGTAATGCGGGTTGCAAATTTTACAATGGGGATGTGAACTCCTTTGCTTGTGATGAGCACCCGTTCAGAATTATCGATGCTTTTGTGAAGGTCGGTTATCGGGCAGTTGTCCACGTCTGCCGGGCAGATGAATTTGTGGCATGTGTTTCCTGTTATCTTCTCTTTGGGCAATCCGATAATTTCAGCCCCCGCAGGATTGATATCAAGAATCCTGTGGGTCTCTGCATCGATAATGAGAATCCCGGCTTTTACCGATGAGAAGATCTGGTTGAGGTATTCCTGGCTCTTGGCAATGGCCTGTTCTGCCTGCTTGTGATCGGTGATGTCACGGATCGATTCAATGGCCCCGATAACTTCCCCCCGGTTGTCATAGAGTGGGGAGGCGGTGAACCAGAGCGCAGCACCCCTGCCCAGGTTGAAGTGCGGAATCGTGATCTCTGAGAAAAGGGTATTCCCGATCCTTTGTATGAACGGGTATCGTGCAGCTATGGAGGGATTATCGCTCAGGACAAGATCGATGAGGATCGGGCGCCGTTCATGGTAAAACGGGAGAGCGTATTCATAATTGCCCTTTCCGAGAATTTCTGAAGAGCTGACACCGGTCATCTTCTCCATTGCCAGGTTCCACGTGATCACGGTACCCTTCGTATCGATTGCAAAGGTGGCATCGGGCAGGAAGTTGATGATATCCGCCTCACGACGCTCATGGTCCCGTATGCTTGCTTCTGCCTGTCTCTGCCTGACGGCCCGACTGATCTGGTGGGCAAGCTCGGCAAACTGGGATACCGGATCACCGCCCTTCTGGATATAAAAGTCCGCCCCTTCGTTCAAAGCCTGGATGACAACCTCTTCACGCCCCCGGCCGGTGAAAAGGATGAACGGGATGGTATTACCTGAACTTCTGACGATCCTCAAAAATTCGATACCATCCATTTCCGGCATCTGGTAGTCAGCGATGACCGCATCGTAGGTCTTTGCATTCAAGAGCGAGATGGCGTCGGGTGCAGAGGTGATAATGTCAATGCTGAACTGCCCGTTTTTTTCAAGAAAGTCTTTGCCAAGCTCAAGCAGGCTGGGTTCATCATCGACATAGAGAATGTGGTACATGGGAATCGGGTGCTGCTGGTTCGATATTATTCGAGAGTTATTTTATATTTTTTCTTTCTCGCAACGGGAGGAGTATTTCGGCTCTGTAGAATTCCTCAATGAGAACAAGAAAAGACAAAGTAGAAATCAATCTTGAGAGGTTGTAGAGGATTACTTTGATTTTGATCTCCTTAACTTGGAGTCGGTATATTCGAGCCTTAAG